>CEUM01011192.1_pt1 | contig 89253 bp, 86 predicted proteins | sample 356421 | NCBI WGS metagenome assembly CEUM01 (sample SAMEA2622716, study PRJEB7988) | marine metagenome | biome: marine biome (ENVO:00000447); feature: surface water layer (ENVO:00002042); material: "saline water (ENVO:00002010), including plankton (ENVO:xxxxxxxx)" | depth 5 m
TGTTTCATAACATTTCTAAAGATTATATAATTTCATTACTAAAGATATTCTCAGGTCTGTTAATAATTGTAATATTCGCCCAAATATCTTTGGGCTCTGCTGTGAGATTAACTGGATCAGGTTTATCTTGCCCAGATTGGCCTCTGTGCTATGGATTATGGTTTCCTGATCAAGAAAAATTATCTACGATCTCTGATGTTAATTATGAATTCTACCAAATAATGCTAGAATGGATTCATAGATTTAATGCTGCTATATTTATTGCTCCCTTAACACTTATTGTATTTATAATAGGGCTTAAATTAAATAATTCATATATAAATCAAAAAACTCTTTATGCAATAGTAGTATTTTTATTACTACAAGGGTTAATTGGGGGATTTACGGTGTTTGATAGAAATTCACCTTGGTCTGTTGCTGTTCATTTAGGTTTTGCATTAATTTTGTTACTATTAGTAATAAGAGTATTTATGCAATCACTTAATTTAAATTTAGATATTTCTTTTCCAAAAATTAAGGGTAAATTGTCTACCTTAATAATATCTATCTTTTTTATAATGCTTACTATGTTAATGGGAGCTATTGTTTCAAAAAGTGGATCTTCTTTAGCTTGTGATATATGGCCATTATGCTCTAATGATGGCTTAAGTATATTTCAACATAATAAATTTATTCACATTAGTCATAGGGTATTAGCTATTATTTCAGCAATAAGTATTTATTTTGTTGTTAAATTTTACAGAGATACTAGGCAATATAAACTGATTTATAGATTACTCAATATATTAGTTGCAGTAATAGTATTACAAATATTAATAGGGGCTACAGTTATATTTACAGAATTAAATATGTATATTGCAATGTTGCATCAATCTTTAGCAGTTATATTATTTATGATGCTTTCTTTTTTATTTTGGTTTACCTTACAAATAAATTATAAAAATAAATATTAAAGATATTTTATTTAATATATTTTGGGTAAATTAATGAATTATATTTCTACCAGAAATAAATATAATATTTCTGATAATAATTTTAGTAAGATTACTATGGAAGGTTTAGCCCCTGATGGAGGACTATACGTACCGGATAACTTTCCATTTTTAACATCTAAAGAAATATATAAAATGGCTAACTTAAGTTATTCAGAACTATTTACTGAAATAATTTATAAATTTTGTGGAAGTTGCGTAAGTAAGTCTGAAATTTATGAAATTGCTAGAGATTCATATAAAGATTTTGAGGGTAAAGATTTAGCTCCACTAAATGATTATAATGATAATATAAAAATATTAGAACTATACCATGGTCCAACATTAGCTTTTAAAGATTTTGCCTTACAGTTTTTAAGTAGAATTTTTAATCTATTCTTAGAGAGAGATAATAAAAATATAAATATAATTGGAGCAACCTCTGGAGATACTGGTTCAGCTGCAATTGAAGCTTTTAAAAATAACCCAAGAGCTAATATAATCATATTACACCCTAAAGATAAAGTTAGTGAATTTCAAAGAAGACAAATGACTACTATTAAAGCTAATAATGTTTTTAATATTGCTTTAGATGGAAATTTTGATGATTGCCAAGCAGTAGTTAAAAAGCTTTTAGTTGATATTGAATTTAATGAAAAGTATAATCTTGCGTCAATTAATTCTATTAATTGGGGAAGAGTCTTAGCTCAAGTAGTTTATTATTTTTACTCTGCATTAAAGGTCTTAAAACATAATAATTTAGAAAGTATAAACTTTTCTGTTCCAACAGGAAATTTTGGAGACGCATATGCAGGATACATTGCAAAAAAAATGGGATTACCAATTAATAAAATTATTATTGCAACAAATAGTAATGATATTTTATCAAAATTTTTTCAGACCGGAATTTATAAGGTATCAAAAGTAGTGCCTACTTTAAGTCCCTCAATGGACATACAAGTTGCAAGTAATTTTGAAAGGCTTTTATTTGAATGTCTTGATTTTAATCCATCTTTAGTAACAAAATATATGACTAAGCTTAGTACTCATGGATCCTTTGAAATAAGTAAAGAAATATTATGTGAATTAAATAAGACTTTTATAGGAGTTGGTGTGAATGATCATATTACAATAGAACGTATTAAAAGTTGTTATAGTGAAAAAAATATTATCATAGATCCACACACATCTGTTGGCCTTGAAGCTGCCTGTAATTCAAATTTAAAAGAGTTATGTATTGTTTTATCTACAGCGCATCCAATTAAATTTTCTACTGCTGTAAATAAGGCAATAAATATTACACCTAACTTACCAAATAAATACAAAAATATTTTTTCATTAAAGGAAAAATATCAATCAATGCCTAATGATCTAAATGAGATTAAAAATTTTATATCTATTAACTCAAGTTTGTAATTATTTAAAATTAATATTGAGTGTATAATATGAACAAATATAAATTTAAAAAAATAAAACCTAAATCATTCAAGGGCAACCGACTTAAAAAAATAGCATATGCTTTTAGAGGTTATTTTCCTCATAATTATATTGAAAGTGATAGAATTATCATACGTCATCCCCGTAGAAGAGACTGGAGATCTTGGGTTAATTTAAGAAAAGAATCATATAAATTTTTATATAAATGGGAGCCTTTTTGGGAAATTGAACACTGTAATAGGAGTAATTATATGAAGCAATTAAGGTCGCAAAGATCAAAAGCTGCATATGATCAAGCATATTCTTTTTTATGTTTCAATAAAAATAGTAAGGAATTAGTGGGTGGGATAAATATTTCTAATGTACAAAGAAGCGTTATACAGACTTGTAATATTGGTTACTGGCTGGGAGAATCTCACATAAAAAAAGGTTATATGGAAGAGTCTATGCGTAGTATTATTCCGTATATATTTAAAAACTTAAAAATTAATAGAATTCAAGCACTTACTTTAGAAAATAATTTTAGTTCTAGAAAACTTTTAGAAAAAATAGGTTTTAAGAATGAAGGAGTTTTAAGAAAAGCAATGAAAATTAATAATATTTGGGAAGATCATATATTATATGCGCTATTAAATAATGATAATAGTTAATTTTTATTTTTTTTAAAAATACATTATGAAAAGAATTTTTTATTTATCTATATATTTATATATATTCATATCTATAAACATATCTTATGCTCAAGAATATAATGTCTTTAAAGAAGATATGGTTGAAGTAAGTTTTATTTCATCAGTTACAAAAGTTACAGAAGAAAAATTTTACTTGGGCCTAGAATTTAAATTAGAACCTGGATGGAAAATATATTGGAGACAACCTGGAGATTCAGGTATGCCTCCTACTTTAGATTACAAGGATTCAGTAAATTTAAAGTCAATTGAATTTAAATGGCCATTTCCAATAAAAGAATATGAAGCGGCAAATTTACTGACAAATATTTATAAAGGCGAAGTAGTAATTCCATTGGAAGTCGCTGTCAAAGACCATAAAAATCCTCTTAATTTGAAGGCGAAATTAAACTTTCAAGTATGTAAAGATATTTGTATACCATTTGAGACAAATTTATTCATTAATATAGATTCAGGTAAATCAAACTTTACTGAATATTTTCATAAAATAGAAAAAGCTTTATCAAAAGTACCAGTAGATCACAAAACAGTAGGTATTAATAATATTTTAATAAATAGAGTTTCTGATAATTCGTTATTTTTTTCATTAGAAAGTTTAGTTGATATTAAAGAAGGTGAAATTGAAATATTTTTAGAAAATAAAGATGAATATATAAAAGTAAATGAAATTAATATTAATGAAAATATAAATAATAAAATTTCTGCTAAAATTATATTAGATAAAGATATAAGTCATTTAAATAATCTCGATATAATATTTGTTAAAGGTAATTTAGCGGTAAATATTAAGGAAATAAGAATTGAAAATGGTATTTCTAAAAGTATTTATTTAATATTACTAATTGCAATGATGGGAGGCTTAATTTTAAACTTTATGCCGTGCGTTCTTCCTGTTTTAATATTAAAGCTTAATAGAATATTGAGTGCTGAAAATAAAAATATTCATAATATAAGATTTAATTTTTTATTAACCGCATCTGGAATTATTTTTTCTTTTATATTAATAGCATTTATAACAGTATTTATAAAAGAAATTTCAGGGCAAGTGGGATGGGGAATTCAATTCCAGCAACCAATATTTTTACTTTTTCTAATATTTATTTTAATTATATTTTCATTGAATTTATTTGGTAAAATAGAATTTAATCTACCAAATAAATTTAACACTAAAATTAATAAATATTTAGGTCATAAGAATAGTGGGGTAGCTTTTTTTGAAGGGGCATTTGCAACTTTGCTAGCAACTCCTTGTTCAGCTCCATTTTTAGGGACAGCTGTAAGTTTCGCATTGTCATCTAATTTTTATACGACATTATTAATTTTTGTTTTTTTGGGGTTTGGAATGTCACTTCCTTATTTCATATTCATATTATTTCCAACATTAATAAATATTTTGCCTAAGCCTGGTAAGTGGATGAATTATTTAAGGTACATCCTTGGTATAGGATTAATTTCAACAGCTGTATGGTTAAGTTATGTTTGTATTTCTATTTCAGGATTATCAATTTATATATATTTTATATCAGCTTTAGCACTATTCTTACTTATTTTATACAGGTTATATTTGATAAAAAAGTATTTAATTTTAATTTTCATTATACTTTTAGGTAATATATATATTTCGTTTAACACTGATTACGTAGACTATGATTTTTCTTACAGTGATCAAGAAGAGTGGTTAAATTTTGATAATATAGAATTACAAAATCTCATTAATCAAGGCAATACAGTATTTGTAGATATTACTGCTGATTGGTGCATCACCTGTAAAGCAAATAAAATATTAGTATTAAATACTAAAGAATTTAAAAATTTAATTAGGGATAATAATATAATCTTAATGAAAGGAGACTGGACAAAGCCAAATAATGAAATTAATAAATTTTTACAAAAAGCAAATAGATATGGAATTCCTTTTAATGCTTTATATAATTCCAATTTCCCTAACGGATTATTATATTCAGAAATTTTAACATTAAAAGATATAAGGGCTGGCGTTACAAAATTGCATAGTAGTGTTGCAAAATAATATCAAAATAAATATAGATATATTCAATAATATCTAGTAAAAATATATATTAAATATTTTTGGAGATATTAAATGGCAGTGTCTAATGGAGATAAAATCCCTTCTGTAACACTAAAAACTTTAAGTTCAGATGGAGTAATCGATATAAACGTAGCAGAGTATTTTTCAGATAAAAAAATTGTAGTTTTTTCTGTGCCTGGGGCATTTACTCCAACATGTTCGGCTAAGCATTTACCTGGGTTTGTGGAATATTCAAATGATATAATTAGTAAGGGGGTTGATGAAATTATTTGTATATCGGTAAATGATCCATTTGTAATGAATGCTTGGGAAAAGGATCAAAACTCTAAGGGTAAGGTAACACTTCTTGCTGATGGTAACGGTGAATTGACAGAAGCTTTAGGTTTATCTTTTGATGGCTCAGGCTTTGGTTTAGGTAAAAGAGGTAAAAGGTTTGCGATGATAGTAGATCGTGGCTTTATTTGTCATTTAGCCGTTGAAGAAAAAGGATCATTTAGTGTTTCTAGTGCAGAAAGTATATTAAAGGCTTTAGATAGTATTTAATTTTGGTCTATCGCCTGCGTAGCCAGTTTATCAGCAATATCATTTTCAATATTACCGGAATGGCCTTTAACCCAGTTCCAAGAGATATTATGTTTTTGCGATAATATATCTAGTACAACCCATAGGTCCTTATTTTTTACATCGTTCTTTTTGCTATTTTTCCAATTATTTTTTTTCCAACCTGTAATCCAGTTGGTAATTCCCTCTTTAACATATTTACTATCAGTATATATATTAATTTTAGATTCTGTATCTATATATTTTAAAGCTTCTATTACAGCCATCATTTCCATTCTATTATTTGTTGTATTTTTCTCTGAACCAGAAATTTCTTTAGTTGAATTGTCATATTTAATTAGAGCTCCCCATCCACCAGGGCCTGGATTTCCAGAGCATGCTCCATCGGTCCATATATTTATAATTACCTTTTCATTCATAATTAATATTCATTCCAAAATTATCTATATTATTAAAATATAATATTTTGATAACATATTCATTAGGATCTTTTTGTAATATTTTATTTTTATCATAATTATTATTTTGAGCAATTAAACGTGTAAACATAAACCGCATACAGTAAATTTTACATATAATTTTCAATGAATCAATTTCATTAGAATGAATTTTTCTGATTTTACTATAGTTTTTTAATAAAATATTAATTTTATCAAAGTCTAATATATGATTATTATTGTTATCCAAATAAAAACACCATGATATAATTACTATTGCTATATCAGATATTAAATAATTATAATCAGAAAAATAAAAATCTAAAAAACCAGTAATTTGATTTTTTTTATTAAATAAAACGTTATCAGGAAATAAATCCCCATGGATTGTACCTTTAGGTATACCTTTATTATTTAATTTTTTATAATCATTTAATGTATTTTTAAAAATATCTATTAATGAAATATCATGTTTAAAGAAAAATGGTTTATATTTTTTTATTACACTATCAAAGAATTTAAAATCAAAGCGTGTTTTTAACTGATGTGAATAATTGTTAGTTATTAAATGCAGTTTTGCTAAATTTTTACCAACATTTTTTATATTTTGTTGTGTAATATAATTTAATGATTGACCTTCTATAAAACTAAATAGGCAAATAGGTTTACGGTTTATAAAGTTAATATATTTCTTATTTTTATCAATAATAGGGTAAGGACAATTAAAGTCATACTTTCTACAAAATAATAATAATTTTATGAAATAATTTATATTACTAACTACGAATTTATCTTCAAAAATTGTTAGTATAAATTTCTTATTTTTAGTATTTATAATATAATTACTATTTTGAATACCATCATAAATTGGTATAAAGTCTATAAAATTTAAAATATTATAATTTAATATTATTTTATCTATATTATTTTGTTTTAGATTTGTTAGATGTGCCATATTTATATAATACTAGATATAGTAATTTAAATAAATTAATTAAGTTTAAGGCCTACATGATGCTTATATATATGATACGTATAAAACTTTTACTTTTTTTTATTGCTATATTATCTTGTAGTAGTCCTATGAGTCAGATAGATACCTTTCAGAAGGAATTACTTAGTGAAGTAGAGGAAATATTATGTCCAAATGTAAAATTTATAGAAGGCTTAGACAGAATAACCATAACTAATCAGAACTTAGATTTATATAATATAAAGTTTCATGAAGTAAAGTGGAAATGCTATTCCAATATTATAAGAAGTAATGAGATAACAGACAATATTGACTTGGATATTAGTTTTAAAGTTGATTATATTGAGGATACAAGTAATTTTCAAAGTGAGACCTTTAACTTTATAATTGCCTTGTTAGATGAGAATGAAAAAATTATTACTAAAGAAAAATTTAGTCGTTCTTTTTTAAGTAAATCTAAATCTGAGATAATAAAAATTAAAGAAGGTTTAATAAATATTGTGGTAAAAAATAGCCAAGATCAAATATTTAATTATCAATTATTATTAGGCCTAATTAAGGATGAAAAAGACTAAAAATTTATGATTTCAATGCTTTTGGGATATTTTTAATAAAGTTTTGATAAATTTTATCTGATTTTGAATTCTTTAATTCGTTTATAGCTATGTCTTCTACAGATTGTAGAGTTACACTGGTGATTTTATTTTTAATTTGTACTGTAGCTTCTGTGTGCATGTATTGTATCTCTCTATCCGCTGAAATATTTTTTCTCTTAATTTCATCTTGTATTTTATTAGCATATATAATGGCATTCTTTTCGGCTAACTCTTTCTGCTTATTAATCAAATCATCAGATTCATTTTTATGATCAGATAAGGCTTTCTTACTTTCTTTTAATAGTTCTTTTGCTTCCTTTAAAGCTTCTTCAGCATTATTAATTTTATCTTTTATTATATCAGATCGGTTATCTAAAGCTGAGTTAGCTGCATTTGTAGCTTTTTTACCAATTAATACTACGAAAAGAATAAATGCTATAAGGACCCAAAATTTTTCATCTAGAGTAATACCTAAAAAATGCTTATATTCTATACCTTCGGCAGAAAGCGCAGATTTAGACATTAATAAAAACAAAAAAGAATAGGTTTTTAGTAGCAATTTATTCATTATCATAGCTTTCCGAATATTTATTCACAATATTCTTCAAATTAGTATTATCAGGTTTTACATAATACATTTTCTCTATAATTGCTTCTACAGCTTCGCTAGAAATTTTTTCAATATTTTTATTAAATTCCTCTAATTCTTTTTCCAGTTTAATTTTTTCTTCTTGAATTTTTTTATTAATATTATTCTGACATTGTTCTAGTTTTTTATCTGCTTCTAGAAGGCTTTTTTGATTTATCTCATTTACAATAATTTTAATTTTATTATTTGTATCCTCAACTGCATCTTGGTGTTCTTTATTATTTTGTTCAATTTGTTTTTTTATCTCTTCAGCTTTTTCTAGGTCATTAACTATTTTTAAATCCCTACTTGAAATTATTTCAGTTATTCTGGGTAAAGCTACATATTTCATAGAGAAATAAAGTAGAGAGAATATAACTATTAACCATACTAGTTGAGGCATAAAATCAGGTATAACCATTTGTGGCATGCCTGAACCTTCAGCTGCAATAGAAGGATAAGCAATCAGTACTACTTTAATTATTACTGCAATATTTATTATGTATTTATTAGTTAACATATTAGACTTAACCTTCTAATTATAATATTGGAAAATATTAAGTCTAACTGAACATAATTAAGAATGCCATAACTAGGGCATATAAAGCCACAGCTTCTGTTAGAGCAAATCCTAATAACACATTACCAAATACTTTTGACGCTGCTCCAGGGTTTCTCATAGATCCAGCAACATATTGTCCAAATATATTACCTATACCTACTCCAGCTCCTGCTACACCAATAGTTGCTAATCCTGCTCCTATTAATTTTGCTGCTTCTATATCCATCTTTTATCTCCTTTTTTAATGTTCTGGGTGAAATGAATCACTTAAATATAAGCATGTTAATACTGCAAATACATAAGCTTGTAAAAATGCAATTAAGGTCTCTAATATATATAGTAAAACTATAAATAAAAAAGGCGCAATACCAAAAATACCAAGTGCTACCACGAAACCTGCAAAAACCTTAATCATTGTATGACCAGCCATCATATTAGCAGCTAGCCTTACAGCAAGGCTAATTGGTCTAGATATATAAGATACAATTTCTATTGGAACTAATAGAGGAGCTAAAAAGATTGGAACTCCTTTTGGTAAAAAAAGTCTTAAATATTTATGACCATGAAGAATAAATCCTAATACTGTCGCTAAAAGAAAAATTCCAAAAGCTAGAGCGAAAGTAACAATAATATGACTCGTTACGGTAAAACTATAAGGAATAAGTCCTAGCATATTACATAATAGGATAAACATAAATAATGAGTAAACTAATGGAAAAAATCTTACACCATCTTTGCCTAAATTATCTCTGGTAGTGTTGTAAATCATTTCATAACTCATTTCAGCTAAAGACTGAAGCCTTCCTGGTATTATAGATTTTTTCTTAGTGGAATATATAAGGAATATGTTTAAAACTATTAACACTATAATCATCATTAGAGATGAGTTTGTAAGGGATATATCAATACCACCTATCTTCATTTCGAATATTCTATGTATTGTAAACTGGTCTAATGGAGAGTGTTTTTCTGACAATTTAAATCCTTATATTATACTTAAAAATTAATAATATGTTATTCAATATTTTGCAAATTTTTTTGACGATTTATATGATGTGTAAATACCTGAAATAAACCCAATAATCAAAAATAATATTAAAAAAATTGGTTTTGTATTAAAAAAATAATCTATTGTCCAACCTATAGAGCCTCCAACTAAAATATTAGCAAATAATTCTGAAACAATTTTAAATGCATGCGCAAAACTGGTAAATTTTTTATTTGTTTTATTATAATCTTCATTTACTTTTTCTGCTTTAATATTATCTAATTTTTTAGATAAATTATTTAAAGAATCATCTAAATCATTTATTTTTTTTTGTTTAGTCATATTAAATAAACCTTAAAAAATCATGATTTTGCAAAAAGATAAAGTATACGTACATTGCTGTCAAGAATGCTATTTAAATATAATAAATATGATAATTTACTCTGTTTTTTCAAATTTTTCTGCTTCCTTTAAAGATACGGAAACTAACTGTGATACTCCTGGTTCTTGCATTGTTACTCCATATAATCTATGCATTCTAGACATTGATAACCTATTATGGGTTACTACGACAAATCTAGTTTTAGACTTTTCAGAAATTGATTCGATTAAATCTAAAAATCTATCAACATTAGACTCATCTAAAGGTGCATCTACCTCATCTAAAATACAAATTGGTGAGGGTTTTGTTAAAAAGACCGAAAAAATAAGTGCCATAGAAGTTAAAGCCTGTTCTCCACCTGAAAGCAAACTCATTTGCTGTAATTTTTTACCAGGTGGAGATGCCATTAGCTCTAAACCTGATTCTAATGGATTATCTTCTTCAGTAAGAGCTAAAAAAGCTTCTCCTCCACCAAATAATTCAGTAAATAATATTTTAAAATTTTTATTTACTTTAGTAAAAGCTTCCATAAGCCTTATTTTAGCTTCTTTGTTAATAGATCTTATGCTGGTTCTTAATTTACTAATAGCATTTACTAAATCTTCTTTTTCATTTTCAATTTCTTCTAATTTATCAACAAGTTTTTTAGAGTCTTCTTCAGCTACTAAATTTACTGGTCCGATTCGATCTCTTTGTAATAATAATTTTTCTAAATCTAGATTTGCTTTTTCTAGATTTGGTAATTCTTCATTAATATCTAATAATTTATGGAAATCATTTGGTTCAATATTAAGTTTATCAAAAATTATAGACTTATCATCTTTTTGTTTTTCTGCAGCTTGAGTAAGCAATCCTTCTAGTCTAGCTTTATTTTCTCTTTGAAGAATTAATTCTTCATTTAATTTTTTAAGTTCGTTACTAGTATTTCTATTATTAGTTTCTGCAACTGATAGTTTATTTTCTGAATCAAATAATTCTTTTTTTATTTTATCTATTTGTTCTAGTATATTTTTTTTATTTTCCTTTAGTTCATTAGGCTTTAACTGCATATCTTTAATATTTTTTTCTAACTCTTCTTTTCTATTTGTTAATTTATTTAATCTCTCTGAAATATTATCTATCTGATTAGATAGTCTTTTCTTTTCATTTTTGAATTGTTCTAATTGTTGCTCTTTATTTTCAATAAAGCTTAATTCTTTTTGATAAATTGATATTTGGTTAGTTAAATTACCCTTTTTATCACTATTAGCTATAGCAATTTTTTCAATATTTTTTTTTAATATATCTTCCTTAACTAGGGAATTTTGTTGTTTAATAAGGTTATCAAGTGTTGTAATAATTAATTGATTTTTTTGATCAGACTTTTCAATAGATGATTCTAGAATTGCTACTTTTGCTCTCTCTTCACTATTATTTTCAATATGACTGGCAAGATTATTTTGAACTAGCTCAATTTCGTCTCTTAGTTTTAATTTATTTTCATTTATTATCGTTAAAGAATCATTATAAATTTTTATATTTTTTTCTGCGTTTTTAATTTTAATTTCTAAAAGATCTATCTCATTTTTGTTTTTATCAATATTGATTAGAGTTTTATTAATTTTAGAATTAATCTCTTTAAGATTAGATTTATTTTGTAATATTTGATTTGCTGGTGTTTTAGCCTTTTCATTATGAGTATAACCATCCCACCGCCATAACCCTCCATTTTTAGTAACTAATTGTTGCCCAGGCTTGAGTTTATTTTGAAGTTGGTCTCCTTGAACAGTTGAATTTACAATTCCTGTGAGTTTTAATATATTTATAACTTCGGGGACACCCTTAGTAAATTCAGCTAAATTATTTAAGTTTTCCGGAAGTTCAAATAATGACTTTTGATCTATGTTCCTCCATTCTATGTCAGACTTTTCTAAAGAAGCTTTTAATCCGTGGCCTAGGCTTGCCTCTATTGCTTTTTCATAGCCTTTTGGAAACTTTAGAGAATTTAGAACAGTATTATCATTTTCACTTTCAAATAATTTTGTTAAAATATTTTTAGATGCATTAAATTGTTCAAGGCTTCTATAATTATTTTGTAAGATAATATTTTGTTTATTAATACTGTCTTGATAGTTTTTAATTTTAGTGTTTATATCATTTAAATTAGTTTGAAGATCTTTTTCTTCATCATTAAATTTTAACAAGCTAGTTTTTAATTGTTCTATTTTCTTTGTAAACTTCTCTTTAGTATCTTTATTTATATCAATTTTTTTTAGAAGGCTTAGTTCTTTTTTTGTTTTTTCTAAATATTGAATATTTTCTTTTTTTTCTATCTCTAGCTTTTTAATTTCACTTATAAAATTCTCTCTTTGGGATAAATTAATATTTAAATCTATTTCAGCTGCTTTTAGTTCCTCTAAAATTATATTTTCTTCTTTTTTTGCTTTCTCGAGGTTTTCATTAATTTTATTAAGGGTAGATTTGTCATTATTCGCATTTAATTTATTAATTTCCTTAGATAATTCATCTGATTCGTGCTTTAGTTCATTAAATATTTTACTATCATTTAAAATTTCATTTTCAACATATATTATGTTTTCTTTTTGATTGTTTTGTTCTACTAATAAATTATCTTCCTCATTTACAAGAATATTATATTCAACTTCTAACTTATTTAATAAATTTGAATAATTTTTATTCTCTGACCTTAATAAAGGAAGTTCTGTATCTATTTTATCCTTAATTAGCTCTTTTTTAGAAATATTTCTTGTAATATCGTCTACTTTATCTCCATAAGATTGTAATTCTATTTTGTTTGCTTCTATATATTTAATAGTATCATTCCATCTCTGATAAAGTATTATGGCTTCAGTTTTTCTGATATTTTCTGCAATATTTTTATATCTTTTTGCTTGCTTGGTTTGTCTTGATAATTCTTTTAATCGTAATTTATCGTTAGAAATTATTTCCTCAAGCTTTTCTAAATTATTTTCAGTAGATTTTAATTTTAATTCTGTTTCATGTTTTCTAGCATGAATACCAGAAATACCTGCTGCTTCTTCTAATATTTGTCTTCTTTCTTGGGGTTTAGAATTAATAATTCTGCTCACTTGACCTTGATCCACAATGGCATTTGATCTAGAGCCTATAGCTAGGTCTGCAAATAATATCTGAACGTCCCTTTGTCTTACACCCTTATTATTGATTGTATAAGTAGAACCTATATCCTTCTCAATCTTCCTAGATACTTCAATTTCATCCTCATTTTCGAGCGATTGCATAGAATTATCATTATTTTTTATAGTTACAACAACTTCAGCAGAGTTGCGAGAAGCTCGACCTTTTGTACCGGAAAATATTAGGTCATTCATTTCCCCTGCTCTTAATCTAGAAGGCCCAGCCTCCCCCATATTCCACTTAATTGCTTCAACAATATTTGATTTACCACATCCATTTGGGCCCACCAAGCCTGTAAGTCCTTCTTTGATATCTAATACAGTAGTATCGACAAAAGATTTAAAGCCAGTAATTTTAAGTTTAGTAAATTTCATAAAGAAGCCATAAATAAAAGAACTACACTATAAATTCTATGACATTATTTTTAATATACAAAATATTCTTTTCACTTATTTAATTATTTTGTTAATTCTTTTAATTTTTTTATATCAAATTTTCCCTCTACTTTTTTCTCATTTACAAAGAATGTTGGTGTAGCCTCTACACCTTTAATATCTATTGCATATTTTCTGCCTGCTAATAATGATTTCCATCGATTTTGATTTTCTTCATTTTCTTCTAAACATGACAAAATACGATTTTTGTCTAGTCCTAAAGGGTTTAAAACCGTATTAATTGATTCTAAAATATTATCACTTTGAGTCCATTCAATTTGCTTTTGAAACAGCCTATTTAATACTGGGAAGAATTGCTTATCATTCATACATTGGGTTATCATAGAACCTATCATTGCTCCTCTATCTAGAGGGAAATCATAAAATATAAGTTTAGCCTTACCAGTATCAATAAATTCTTTTTTAATCTTATCTAAGTTATTATTATGAAAACTTGCACAATGCCCACATGACATAGATGCATATTCTTCAATAACTATTTGAGCTGTTTCATCCCCTAATGTTCTTCCAGGAAGTGGTTTTGCAGTATCTTCAGAAAATACTGATACAGGACATATTATAATTAATAATAATAATATATTAGTTAATATTTTCATTTTTCAGCTCCTTAAATAAGTTTTTTTAATCTATATTTGAAAAAAAAGATCTAGAAAAGTTAGTTAAATTCTTTTTTAAATTTTTATTTTTTATTTTTTTTAAAATTTTCTTTAATTCAATATTATCTTCATTAGATAGAGTATTTTTTTTTATTTTTACAGCTTTTTTTTTATTTATAACATTGCCTTGTTTTATGCGAATATCTTTAACAGCTTTGTAACCCATCATTGTAGTAATTCTATCTATGATTTTTGGAATATAATATTGAAACTCTAAAGCATGAGAGCTTTCACATTTTACATTAAGCAATCTGTTTTGTGTTAATGATTCTGGTATAGTATATAAGCTAATTTCAGTCCCAACAACGTCTTTCCAATTAGTTATTACTTTTTGTTCTTTAAAGCCTCTTTTCTTAAAAATATCTTTTGTGATATTCTTTGATATAATACTTATTCTTCTTGGGTTATTTATTTTTCTTGAATTCATATTTATACTTTCTAAGTAAACTTTATTACTTAATTATGAAAGATCTAAGCTTTGGATACAAATAAAATTATTTTAAATTGGTATGATCAAGAAAAAAGAAATTTACCTTGGAGAGAGTCAAATAAAAATAAAATAGATGTTTATAGAGTATGGATTAGTGAAGTAATGCTTCAACAAACAACAGTTTTGGCTGTAATACCATATTTTCAAAAATTTATTTTTAGGTTTCCCAATGTTAACACCTTAGCTCAATCCAAAATTGAAGATGTTTTAACTTATTGGGCAGGTTTAGGTTACTATTCAAGAGCAAGAAACTTACATAAATGTGCAAAAGAAATAGTTGAAAATTTTAACGGTATTTTCCCTAATCAGATAGATAAATTGATTAAGCTTCCTGGAATAGGAGATTATACAGCTTCCGCCATTTGTGCTATTGCTTACAATCAGTATGAAGTAGCTTTAGATGTTAATGTTAAAAGAGTTATTTCAAGAATAAATAATGTACATAATTTATGTGATAGAGAAATTAAAAAATTAGCAAAGAATATATTACCAGTTGATAGGCCAGGGGACTTTAATGAAGCTATTATGGATTTAGGTTCAAAAATCTGTAAGGCAAAAAATCCTAAATGTTCCATCTGTCCTCTAAATAATATTTGTAAAACTTTTAAATATAATAAGCTTATTTTAAGCAGTATTAATAAAAATAAGTTAAGAAGAAAAAAAAATATAAAATATGGTAATTGCTATATTATAAGAAGAAAAAATGACAATAAGTTATTCTTTGTAAGAAGGTCAAACAAAGGCCTTCTTGGAGGAATGTTATCTTTTCCCTCATCATTATGGGTTACAGATAAAAACAATATACCAAATAGCAAATTATATAAAAACTTAATAGAAAATGAAAAAATAAAAAATTATGTTCAGCACACTTTTAGTCATTTTAAACTAATACTTAATATATATGAAATTGATATCAGAAGTAAAATAGACATTGAAGGAGAGTGGATTAATCTTGATGACGCGATAGAGCAATTACCTTCTTTAATGAAAAAAGTGGCAAATATTCTTTAGTTATTTTTTATAGTTCTTATTATTCCTTATTTCTTCTCTAAGTTTGTTAATAGATTCTAGTTTACCATTTTTTTCATAATACCAATACTGCCATCCATTACAGGCATTATGACCTTGTAATATAGCTCCTACAGTATGAATAGAGCCTTCAATCTTATTATTTGTTAATAAGCTTCCATCTGCTCTAATAATAGCTTTATGCTTTTTATTAATATCATGGAGTTTACTTCCAATTTTAAGCATTCCATTATCAAGTAAATTGCCAAACGGAACTTTTACTTCAGTTTTTAGGTTTTTAGTAATAACTAGTTCTTTCTCATTAAGAATTTTAGTTTCCTTTATTCTATGCTTAGCGTATCTCATATATTCTTTATTTTTTTCTATTCCTATAAATTTTCTACCTAGTCTTTTAGCTACTACGCCAGTTGTGCCAGTTCCTAAAAAAGGATCTAATATTATACTATTTTTTTTAGTGGAAGAAATTATTATCCTATTTAATAAGAATTCTGGTTTTTGAGTAGGATGCAATGTTTTTCCTAATTTTTTTATTCTTTCATTTCCAGAACAAATTGGAAATGACCAATCTGAACGCATTTGTTTATCGTCATTGTTAACTTTCATAGCTTTATAGTTAAAATTGTATTTAGATTTTTTGCTTTTACTAGCCCATATTATAGTTTCATGAGCATTAGTAAATCTGTTTCCCTTAAAATTAGGCATTGGATTAGTTTTATTCCAAATAATATCGTTTAAAATCCAGAAACCTAAATTTTGGATAATTGCACCTACTCTATAAATATTATGATAAGAACCTATTACCCATATTGTTCCATCATCTTTTAGTATTCTTTTACATTGATAAAGCCATTTTTTTGTGAATTCATCATAAGCTTCAAAACTATTAAATTTGTCCCAGCTGTGATTAACACCTTTAACATTTGTTTGGTCTGGTCTTAATAAAGATTTAGATAGTTGTAAATTATAAGGAGGATCCGCAAATATCATATCCACAGATTGATCTTTGATTTTAGACATTTCATTAATACAGTCGCCTATGATCAATTTTTCCATACTATTTCTCTTTACTTATTGGATTTATAACATAACTTTTATTTAAAAAGTTTAAAAGATTTTCTATGAAACTCAGTTAAACCATTTGACTCAATCGATTTATAGTGTTCCTTTGTACCATAACCCGCATTATTTTTAAAATTATATTTTGGATATTTATTACCTATTTCTTCCATTAATTTATCTCTATATTGTTTTGCAACTATTGATGCTGCAGCTATTGATAAACTTTTAGAGTCTCCTTTAATTATATTTATAGTTTTGCAATTAATTTTAGGAGCATAATTTCCATCGATTAGAGCAAGTTCTGTGGGTGTCTTTAAATTTTTATACGCTCTCTTCATAGCTAATAAACTTGCATTTAATATATTCATTTGATCAATCTCTATATTACTAGCTTGTCCTATTGCTATATCTAATGCTTCTCTTTTAATATCATTATATATATTTTGTCTTTTTATCTTAGATAATTTTTTTGAGTCATTTATTCCAATAGGTATTGAATTAAAGTTTAAAATGATAGCTGCGGCAACTACTGGACCTGCTAAACATCCTCTTCCTACTTCATCAATACCGCAAATATAACCATTAATATGGTTTTGATATGATCTCTCAATATTAATATTAGGTAACTTAGTAGACATTTATATAAATTACTTTGTTTCTCTATACCATGCTAAGAAAAGTAGAAATAAACTTAATACAAGTATTAGGTACCAAGGCGTTAGTGTAGACTGCTGAAGACTTTTAACAAAGTATTTTTCATTTTTTACTAATTTAATATGATCATTATTTTCAACTAGTTTACTTTTTGGCAAATGTCTAATTTTTGGTAAGTTTTCATTATTTACCCAATTAATAGACCCAGAAGTAAATTCAACTATTGGTTCTACTATATTATCGGTAGTTCTTACATCTAAATATTCTGAAGCGTTGCTGTTACCTACTATTAATCTAATTTTAGAGTTTCCAGAAGAAAATTTCCAGGTACCTTCTTGTGGAGATAAAATTTTTCCAATTTGTTTTCCTTTACCTATGTCTTCCAGAATAATTTCTTTTTTTGTATTATCAGGAGATATACTGATTATTGGCTTATTATCTAAGATTAATGAGTTTTTAGTGATTAATATGGTATTATTATCAATTCTTGCAGATAGTTCATTTTCTTCTAATTCTGGCTCTTTCATTAACCAATGAACTAATCTTCTTAGTAGGTCTGCTTGAGGACCTTTATTAGAGCCAGGCTTAGTCCACACCCAAGATTGATCAGATAGAATTTGGGCTACTCTTCCTTGTCCTACTCTATTTAGAACTAGTAAGGGCCTTGCCTCTGGTCCCTCTAATAAAACATCACCTGCAATAGTTATCCCTTCTACCATTCTATACCATGGTCCCCAATTATTACTAATATTATCTTTTAGGTTTGCTGTAACTGGATGTCTTTCACCATAATTGGTCATAATTGGAATAAATTCTTGTAATACAACATCTCCTGTAGGTTCAGTAGGCAATATATTTTGGAGAGGTGACAAAGATAAACTATAAGGTCCGGCATATGATGGGCCAGAAGCATCTAATAGTGCACCCCCATTCACAACATATTCTACAACATTTTTTAAATAGAATTGAGGTAAAATGCCACGTAAATGATATTGATCAAATATAATAAGGTCAAAATCATTCAGATTTGCTTGAAATAATTCTCGCGATGGAAATGGAATAAGAGATAGTTCTCCAACAGGAGTTATATCTTGTTTATTAGGTGGTCTTAGTATTGTAAAATGTATTAAGTCAACAGAGGGATCTGAATTTAGAAGATTTCTCCAACTTCTTAAACCCATATTAGGTTCTCCGGAAACCAACATTACCTTAAGTCTTTCACGTATTGCATTAATTTCTACTAAAGCTTTATTATTTTGAAGAGTCAGCTCTTCTTTTCCAGCTTCTACTTCTATATTTAATGATGTTATTCCTGCCCTCTCTAAAGGCATAGTTATTGTAACAATTTCACCTATAGGAATAGACCTAGACTGTTCTATTTCATCATTCATATTTATTGATACTAATGCATTAGGGCTACTGGCTGAAATATCTTCTACTTTAATATCAATGTTGATTTCTTCTCCTACTATTCCGAATCTCGGTGATGATTCTATAATTAATCTTCTATCTTTTTCTTCTTTATTTCCGGTAAGTAAAATATTAATTGGAGATTTAAAATTAAAATTATCGAGAAGAGTAGGAGCATCCGAAATTTGTCCATCTGTTATTATTATTGCCCCAGCTAACCTTTCTGCAGGCACATCTCCAATCATTGAGTTTAAAGGTTCAAAAATTTTTGAACCTCTTTCCCCATTAATTGTCTTTAGTCTGACATCTAAATTATTTATTTTTTCGAGTTCATTTTTGATATTATTATAAGTCTTTTGGGCAATGTCTTTTCTATTATTAATATCTTGGCTAGGACTAAGATCTAAAACAACTGCTACAGTATCAGGAATATTTTCTCTATTTTCTGATATTATAGTAGGATTAGAAATTGATAAAATTATTAGGCAAAGTAACATAGCCCTAAAAATATTTCCTGGAGCTTTTAATTTGAAACCAATAAATATGACAATTAAACTTAGTACCATTAAAGCTATTAAAAAATTTATATTTATTAAAGGATAAAAATTTAGACTGTTCATAATATATCACTCACTGGTTTCTTGATCTTTATTATTAAGTCTTTTTAATATAGATTTTATATGCACTTGGTCAGCTTTATAATTACCTGTCATAGCATACATAACTAGGTTGACTCCAAATCGATATGAGAATTCTCTTTGTTTCTCCCCCCCAGGTATCACTGAAAATATTGGTTTGCTAGTATTATCTTTTGCCCAAGCTGCAGCCCAATTATTTCCACCAATAATAATTGAAGAAACCCCATCTCTAGAATTTCTTGCAGTTGCTTCTACCCATACACTTCCTCCAGTATATCTTCCTGGTAATTCATCTAAAAGGTAAAAAGATCTTCTTATTACATGATTTTCAGGAACTTCTATTAAGGCTGGTAAATCTAAAGACTTTAGTATTGCTCGTAAGTATTGTTGTTCTTGGCTATCTTTTTTAGTTATTATATTATTAGGGCTTTGATCTCTAGTATCAAAAACTATTAAACCTCCATTTTTCATATAATCTTGTATTTTTTTAATAGTTATATCTGATAAAAAATTTTCATTTGATAATATAGGCCAGTATATCACAGGATAAAATGAAATATCATCTTTAGCAATATTAATACCAATTGGAGGACCCGCTTCTACTGATGTTCTTTCTCTTAATACTCTAGTTAATTCATATAAACCTAAATAAGAAGTAGAGTCTATTTCTTCATCTAGAGTAAGAACATAAGCTAAATGCGTTTGTAATGCGGATGCTTTAGTATTAGCTTCTGCAAAATTTGAATTAAAGGCTACTTGAAAAATTGACATTATAATTATTAGTTTTGATAAATTTAATAATTTATTTAAGTTTATTCTACCTCTAATATTCAAGCTTATGAAATAATCTAAAAATATTAAAATCAATAAAGTTACTAATAAATATGATTTAAAATTCAATGTATTTTTAGATGAGAATCTTTCAATAACGGTTTCTTCAGAGAATGTTATAGTTTGAGGTGATAATGATTCTAATTTGTTACCTAAATTAAGTGATCGCATAAATAACTCATTACCATAATAACCAGGAGCATGCCCAGATGAAGGTGTTAAATTTTCTTTATTAAAATCAGTAGGAAGTGCTTCACTTGTAGGCTCAACTAATCTACCGAAGCCATCAAGCAATTTATATGGATGCAAAGGTATAATATCAGTATTATCCATTTGTCCCATTGACATGTTAATGATCTTATCAAGTATTTCAACAAAAGTACCGGTTAAGGGTAAATTGGACCAATCTGCGTTCGCTGTAATATGAAAAAATACATTCCAACCTTTGTCATACTTTTCACCAGTAATTAAAGGTGTTCCATCTTCAAGTGTTGCCCATGTTTTTGTAATTAAGTCTGAAGATGGCTCTGCAATAACTTGTTTCTTAATAAGAATATCTTTGTCTATCTTTATACCAAATAAGGGGGATCTCTTAGAAAATGTTTTTATAGAAACTGGCTCAGTCCAGCTTAAAGCTCCACCAAAAGCTCTTGAATCAACAGACCTTAGCTTTACAGGAAGTAAGTCAGTATTTGAACCTTCAAGATTAGGGCCCGCAAACCTTATTAATATTCCACCATTTCTAATCCAAGTTTTTAATTTACTATTAATATCTTCTCCGAGTGTACCTACACCTGGTAATATTATAACAGAAAGTTCGCTTTTTATTAGGTCTTCTATTTGAGAAATTTCAACCTTGTGAAAGGAATTAATAGCTCTATCTAAATAATATGCAGGAGATAACAAGGGTTGCGTTCTGAAAGCTTCTTTATCTCCATATATGCCTACATTTCTTTTTCTCCATTTCTCATCAAATAAGTATACTGCGCCAGCATTATTGACGTTTTCAATGGAAACAGAAATCAATTCATTTCTTAAATCATTTGGTATAATAAGGTCAGTTGAAATAATTCTTTCATTTTCTTTAAAAGTTAATTGTTTCCTATTTAATAACTTACCATTATTTCCATTAGCTCTTATAAAAATGATTTCTTCCAATGATCCAAAATTTCTTTGAATTTCAATAGATAAATTATTATTATCACTATTACTAACCTTTTTAATGATCTTAATTGGAGAGCTATTTAAGAAATCTACTACTCTTAGATTCCCTATACTTTCTAATTTTTTAGAAAAAATTTGAGAGCTATCATCATTTTCATGATCTATACCATCCCAAAGCCATACAATATTATAATTCTTATCTTTAGATAATTCCTCTATTTTTTCGTTAAGAAGTCTGTAATCTGATGGCCAAGGGTTCGGAGTTAGAAGTTCAATATATGATTTAGCATCACTCGCATTAAGAAGTAATAATTTCTCTTTTAAAATGTTATTTTTGGGTGCTGTTGGTAGAATTATTATAGGTATTTTCTGCTGTTCTGCTCTGTCTACATATTCTATTAGATTTTCTTTTCTTTTTTCCCAATTAATAGAAGAAGACCATCCATTATCTACAATTAATAACAAAGGATTATTATTTAAAAAATTTGGCTTAGCATTATATATAGGCTGTGCAAAAGCTAAAATTAAAATTATAACTAAAAGAATTCTAAATAATAAGAGCCATAAAGGAGTGTTTCCAGCTGTTTCTTCATCATTATTAATATTTGTTAAAAATTTAATAGCAGGAAAAAAAATTGTTTTTGGAGCTGGAGGATATATTTTTAATAATAACCATATTCCAGGAATAGACAATAAACCCCATAATGCTATCGGATTGCCAAAAGATATTGCAGATAAAAAAGACATAATTATGTCCTAAATTCTGTATTATTAAAATAAGTCAATGTATTACATATATTTTGTAGAGAAATGCTCGCATCTTGCTCTGAATTATCTAAAATATATTTCCAGGAATATGAAGTTATCAATTTCTCTAATTTTTCAATATGTATTTTTATAGCTTTTTTATAATCATTACGAACAGATTCTGCTTTACCAATAAGAATATTTTGTTCTCCTTCTAAACCATTAAAGTTTATTCTCCCTTTATATGGAAAAAATCTCTCAGCAGGATCTAATATCTGAATTATTATTCCATTTATTCCTCTATTAGATAATTCTTTAATAGTTTTTTCTGTTTCAATTATATTATTTAAAAAATCTCCTATTAAAATAACGTCAGAGTTATTTTTAATTTCATTGACATTAGGGCTAGATTTATATGAATCTGTGACTTTTTCATTAATCTGGTTAGAAACAAAGTTAACTGCATTACCACCTTTTAATAATTTTGATTTTAAACCATTTAAAACAATATTTTCACCTGATTTAGACAAAATTATTGTCAAAGCAAGTGTAAATAAATTTGCTCTGTAGAGCTTTGTATCGATCGATTCTGAAGAACGGAAATTCATTGATTTAGATGTATCTCTCCAAATAACAAAATTTTGAAGTGTTTGTAATTCTTTTTCTTGAATAAATGTTTCATTTGATTTGGCAGTTTTTTTCCAGTCTATTAAGTGAGCTGGATCTCCATATTCATATTTTCTAAACTGCCAAAAGTTATCGCCTAGTCCATCTTTATTTCTATTATGTATGCCTTCCCAAATAGTATTAGCTATTCTGTCAGCTTTTACATATAAGGACGGAATTTTGTTTGATAATTCTTCAGCTTTTAATCGCATATTCTTATTACTAGCTTATTTTATAAGTTTAGTTAATTCATCTATAATTTTATTGAGGGAGTTACCGTCTGCTCTCGCAGAATAATTAAGGTTCATTCTATGTTTTAAAATAGGTTCAGCCAGAGCAATAACATCATCTACTGAGGGGGAGAGTCTTCCATGTAAAACAGCTCTAGATCTAGATGCAATCATCATAGCTTGGCTTGACCTTGGGCCAGGCCCCCATGCTAAACTATTTTTTATTGTTTTCAATTTTGATGTTTCAGGTCTTGCATTTGTAACTAAAGTTAATATTGCTTCAATAACTTGCTCACCAACAGGTATAGATCTTATTAGTTTTTGCGCAGAAATTAATTGTTTAGCAGTTATAAGTTTTTTTGGTTCCTGTTCATTAATGCCAGTAGTGGCTATTAGCATTTGTTTTTCTGCTTCTTTATTTGCATAAGTAATATTTACTTGCATTAAAAACCTATCTAATTGAGCTTCAGGTAATGGATAAGTTCCTTCCTGCTCTATCGGGTTTTGTGTAGCTAGAACATGGAAGGGCTCTGGCAAATCATAGTTTTTACCTGCTACAGTAACTCGTCTTTCTTGCATTGCTTGAAGTAATGCCGATTGAGTTCTAGGACTAGCTCTATTTATTTCATCTGCTAACAGAAACTGGGAAAATACTGGCCCTTCTATAAATTTAAAACTTCTTTTAGCTTTTGCTGTTTCTTCTAATATTTCCGAGCCTAAAATATCTGTAGGCATGAGGTCAGGCGTAAATTGAATTCTCTTTCTTGTTAAACCCATTATAGTACCTATACTTCTTACTAATCTGGTTTTTGCTAAACCCGGCAAACCTACTAAGAGTGTATGTCCTCCAGATAATAAGGTGATTATAATCTTATCAACAACCTCATCTTGACCAAATATTATTTCTTTTACATGACTTCTAACTTTGGCAAGATCTTCATTAAGTTTCTCTACCGCCTTAATTTCTTTGGATGAATGTTTATTCATTGCATATATCCTAATATATATTTAATTGTAAATTAAATATACGCTAGTAACATAGTTTTAGATGAAATTAAATAAAAATATATATTATAGATTTTTTAAATAAATTTAGTTAGATATGAATTATGAATAAGGCACCTTTTTTTATAAATGCGCAGTGCGAATGGTATTATAAAGAGTCAAAAATTACTCGACATTCTATGGTCAAGCTTTTTTCTACAATTCTTGTACGTGATGATGACGATACCTATCATTTAAGGACTCCCGTAGAAGATGTTTTAGTAGAAGTCAAAGATGTTCCTTATATGATTACTGAAATGTTTGTTACAAATAAGAAAAATTTGTCATATATTTGTTTTAAAACAAATGTTGATTTTAGTTTGATTCTTGGAAGAAAAAACCCTCTATGGTTGGAAAAAAAAGATAGTTCTAAAGAATTAATCCCATACGTTTTAGTTAAAAAAGGTTTAATAGCTAAAGTTTCCAGGTCAGTTTATTATCAGTTAGTAGAATTATTAGAAGTAAAAAAAATAAACAACACATTACATAATGGGCTATATAGTGGAAAAGAGTTTTTTGTTTTAGATAAACCGTCGTCTAGGCATAAATATTTATCTTTGGATTAGAATTTTGAATAAGTTTTATTTAAAAATTGAGAAAGTACTGTTCAATAGAAAAAAACTATTTGTTACAGACATGTCTCAAAATAATCAAAAAAAAGCTAAAAAAATAATTGAAAAAAAATATAAAATTGCAGCAGTATTATTTCCTCTAATTGAAAAAAATAATAATATAAATGTAATTTTAACTACTAGATCTAAAGATGTGGGCTCTCATCCAGGACAAGTTTGCTTTCCAGGAGGAAAATTAGAAAAAAAAGATAAAAATCTGATTAATTGTGCTAAAAGAGAAGCATTTGAAGAAGTTGGTATTAAAGAGGAACAATTAAAAATATTAGGTGAAATAGATGAATGTATTACTGGAACAAATTATCAAGTCACTCCAATAGTAGCTTCAATTAGCAGCAATTATATTCCTAGGATACAGTTGTCAGAGGTTGAGGATCTTTTTGAAGTACCTTTAGACTTTTTTTTTGATAAAAAAAATCTAAAAAGAAAAAATGCTGAGTATAAAGGTAAAAGCTATAGTTATTATCAGTATGATTGGAAAGATAAAAAAATATGGGGCTCTACGGCAAGAATGATAGTAAATTTTTGCGAAATAATGAAACTATATTAGAATAAAATTTAAAGGAAATTAGATGAGTGTATTTATAATTAGATTTTTACCAATAATTATTTTTTTACTTTTACTATTAATATGGTTTTTATTAACTAGAAGAAGCAGAAAAGAAAATAATTCTCAAAAAGCTCCATGGTTTATTTTTATAATTGTTTCTATTATAGCATTTGGATTAGTTTTAGTAGTATTTAGGTTTATTCAATTTGGTGAAGAACCCGGTGGCAAATATATACCCCCTAAACTTACTGAAGAAGGAATAGAACCTGGCCATGTTGAGCGTTAATTTAAATAGAAATCCTCCTTGGTCATCAGGCGCACCTTTTGAAATTTTGAAAGCTTTAGGCGGAGCAGATAAGACTTTAATAGTAGGTGGAGCTGTGAGAGACTGGTTATGTGATGAATCAATTGGAGATATTGATTTTGCAACCAAACTACCACCAAATGAATCTTTACAGCTTTTATTAGATTCTGGTTTTAATGTTAAACCAACCGGAATAGACCATGGCACTATTACCGTATATAGCGATAACAATTCTTATGAAATAACTAGTTTAAGAAAGGATATTCTTACTGATGGAAGACATGCTAAGGTTTTATTTGGAGGCACTTGGGAAGAGGATGCAAATAGAAGAGATTTTACTGTCAATGCACTGTATTCAGATGAATATGGTCGAATATTAGATTTTACAGGACAAGGTTTTAAAGATTTAGAAAATAAAACATTAAGATTTATTGGAAACCCAATTCAAAGAATTAAAGAAGATTATTTAAGATTGCTTAGGTATTTTAGATTCTTATCTAGGTTTTTAGATAATATAGATAATGACTCTATGAATGCATGTATTAAATTAGCAAATAAATTAAATTTATTATCTTATGATAGATTGCTCATGGAATTAGATAAAATATTTACAAGTAAAAATTCTGATTTCGTTCTTAATAAAATAATTGAAAATAATATTTTTTCTAGTATATTTTTGCCGGTTTTAATTGATAATTATAAATTAAAAAATACTTTATTAAGAAAACTTTTATTTAAATTCAAGGACTATAAAAATAGAAAAAATTATCCTTTTATTCTATATGTATCGTTTATAATAACTTTATTGCCACAAAAAGAGATCGATAAAAATATTATTAAATTATCAATAATAAAAAAATTTAAATTATCTAACGATGATAAAAGATTATTAACTAGGAACGTTAATTGGTTGACGGATATAGATAATATAAATAAAGCTGAGATTATTAAATTGTGGCTTGATTTTGGAGAATCTGACGTACAAGATTTAAAAGATATTTTATTATTAACTAGTAATAAAATAAAAAATGATTTTATGATTTTATTACATAATCCTCCGCCTAATTTTCCAGTTTCTGGAAAAGATTTGCTAAACATAGGTTTTAAAGAAGGAAAAGAAGTAGGAGAAAAGCTTAATGAAATCAGAGATTGGTGGATTAGTAAAGGATGTAAGCCATCTCATAAAGAATGCTTATCAAAAGCTATGAGAAGTTAGCTCATGTTATAAAATAAATTTAAATTTTCTTTTTGGTTATTTCCAAGATACGTTAGGCGGTAAAGACATGAATATAGCATCTACATTGCCTTCAGTTTTTAACCCAAATGCAGTTCCTCTATCATATAATAAATTAAATTCTACATAGCGTCCTCTTTTATATAGTTGGTCCATTTTTTGTGTTTTTGTCCAAGTATTATTTATTTTTTTAGATATTATTTTAGAATAAGATTTTAAAAATGTTTGGCCTATATCTTTTACAAATTCATAATCTTGTTCAAAATCATCTTCTAAGTAATCAAAAAATATACCACCTAACCCTCTTTTTTCTTTTCTATGAGGTAAGTAAAAGTATTCATCACACCATTTTTTATACTTTGGATAGAATAATGTATTGTATTTATCACATGTTTTTTTTAAGTCAGCATGAAATAACTTGCTTACAATTTTTGATTTATTTAAGTAAGTAGGTGTCAAATCTGCTCCACCTCCAAACCAATTTTTAGTAGTTCTGATAAATCTAGTATTGAAATGTGCTGCTGGAATTAGGGGGGAATGCATATGTGCGACTAATGAAATGCCAGTTGCGTAAAAATTAGGGTTATATTTAGCGCCTGGTATTTTATCTTTCATTTCCTCTGTAAAAGAACCCATTACAGTAGAAATATTTACACCCACTTTTTCAAAAACTCTTCCATACATAATGGACATCACACCACCTCCGCCTGAAGAGAATCCTTTATCTGGTTTTCTTTTCCAGGTAGTTTTTTTAAATTTTCCAGGTTTTAAATTACTTTTAGTATTGTTTGATAGGTCATTTTCTATAGCTTCAAATTCTGAACATATCTGATTTCTGAGATTAAAAAAGTTTTTTTCTATAAACTTAAATTGGTTATAATTATTTTTATTTGTACTCATAAGACTATTTTTTATAAAGGTAAATTTATATCCATAATTTAAATTAAAATTTAGCTTGAAAAAAGCTTGTCTAATAATATTTTAACATATAGTAAGTAGTTAATTTAATTTAAATTATTAAAATGTCAAAATTATAAACGAAAGTTCTTTCAATATTATAAATAAATATTACTTAATTTTTTATTAATAGAGGTAAATAAATTGAAAAATAATCCGCAAAATGAAAAGAAAACTAGAAGAGATTTTATCCACATTACTTCTGGGGTTACTGTTGCAACAGGTATGGCAGTAGCAGGGTGGCCCTTAATAGATCAAATGAATCCTTCTGCAGATGTATTAGCTTTAGCTACGGTAGAGGTAGATTTAGAACCACTTCAACCAGGACAATCTATAAGTGTTCTTTGGCGAGGAAAACCTTTATTTATTAGGTATAGGACAGAAGAAGAAATTTCTGAAGCTAAAGATATTGATCTTAATTCTTTGAAAGACCCAGAATTGGATGAAGATAGAGCAGAAAATGAAAAATATTTAGTAATGATAGGTGTTTGTACCCATCTTGGTTGTGTTCCTTTAGGTCAAGAGGGCGAATATGGAGGTTGGTTTTGTCCCTGTCATGGCTCTCATTATGATACTTCTGGAAGAATTAGAAAGGGGCCAGCTCCTACAAATTTAGAAATTCCTCCTTATGTTTTTATAGATGAAAATACTATCAAAATAGGATAATTAGATGAAAGGTATTGTTTATGAGCAAAATTAAAAATGGCAAAGGTATTATAGGCTGGATAGATTATAGACTTCCTATTTTTAGTACCTTACAACATACTCTTGTCGATTACCCTACGCCAAAAAATTTAAATTATTGGTGGAATTTTGGTTCTCTTGCAGGAATATTTCTAATGATTCAAATTATTACAGGTATTGTTCTTGCAATGCATTATACCCCAAGTGTTGAAGGAGCTTTCGCTAGTATTGAGCATATTATGCGTGATGTAAATTATGGATGGTTAATAAGATATATTCATATGAATGGGGCTTCTTTTTTCTTTATTGTAGTATACATCCATATATTTAGAGGATTATATTACGGGTCTTATAAATCTCCCAGAGAGGTTTTGTGGTGGTTGGGTTTAATAATACTTCTATTAATGATGGCTACTGCCTTTATGGGTTATGTTTTGCCTTGGGGACAAATGAGTTTTTGGGGTGCAACAGTTATAACAAACCTTTTCTCAGCTGTTCCTATAGTAGGAACTGCTGTAGTAGAATGGCTTTGGGGAGGTTTTGCCGTTGATAATGCTTTGCTGAACCGTTTTTTTGCATTACATTATTTATTTCCGTTTTTGATAGTGGGTGTAGTTATTTTACATATAGTTGCATTACATACTCATGGATCTAATAATCCACTAGGAATAGACAGAAAAGGGCCTCAAGATTCTATACCTTTTCATCCATATTATACTATTAAGGATTTATTTGGATTAAGCTTTGTACTAACTATTTTTGCTGCAGTAGTATTTTATGCTCCAGATTATTTAGGACATCCTGATAATTATATTCCTGCAGACCCTTTAAAAACTCCAGCTCATATTGTTCCAGAATGGTATTTTCTTCCTTTTTACGCAATTCTAAGAGCCGTACCAGATAAACTTGGTGGTGTAATTGCGATGATTAGTGCCATATTAATTTTATTTGCACTGCCATGGCTAGATACTTCAAAAGTTAGATCAGCTACATTTCGTCCTATCTATAAAAAATTCTTTTGGTTTTTGTTAATAGATGTGATTATTTTAACATGGGTAGGAGGGAGTCCAGCGGAAGGACACTTTATACTTATTGGTAGATTAGCCACAATTTACTATTTTGCTCATTTTTTAATATTTATGCCAATTATAGGTATAATAGAGACGCCTAGACCGCTGCCTAATAGTATTTCTGAGTCAGTCTTAAATAAACCTATTAAAGATGGAACATAGCTATGAAAAACTATAATAAAATTGCTAAAATATTTTTTACATCTTTGATTTTTATGAATCTATTAATATGTAATGTTTTCGCCGCCGATACAGGTGCTAATATTACTAAAATGAAATTTTCATTTGATGGAGTTTTTGGAGTAATTGATAAATCTTCTGCAAGAAGAGGCTTGCAGGTTTATAATGAAATATGTGCTGGGTGTCATAGCTTAGAACATGTTTCTTACAGAAACCTTTTAGATATTGGTTTTACTAATGATCAGGTAAAGGAGTATGCATCACAGTTTGAAGTTATGGCAAAACCCGACTCAGAAGGAGAGGTAAATATGCGTTCTGCTATTCCATCAGATAAATTTGTAAGTCCATATCAAAATGATAACCAGGCAAAATCAATGAACAATGGTGCAATTCCTCCTGATTTATCTTTAATTATAAAAGCAAGGGCAGGAGGAGCTAGCTACTTTTATAGTTTACTAATGGGTTATAAAGATTCTCCTGAAGATGAAGAATTATCAAATGGTTATTATAATGTAGCCTATCCAGGCAACATAATAGCTATGCCTCAACCTTTATATGGTGATGATGTAGAGTATTCCGATGGAACAGAGGCAACTATGGAGCAAGAGATAATTGATTTAGTTTCTTTTCTTACATGGACGGCTCAGCCAGAATTAAATGATAGAAAATCTATGGGATTTAGGGTTTTTCTTTTTTTAGTTTTTATGACTACCGTTTTATTTCTTTCCTATAGAAAAATATGGAAAAAAATTAAAGGTTAATTAAATCTTTTTAGAAGGTTTTCTAATTTAATTTTTATCTTTTCAGGTCTAGCTTTCTCTGGAGTAATTAAAGCATACTCAAGAGCACTATATGCTGGATCATTCCAGTCCCAATCAGATTTGGAGATATATTTTATAATACTTTTTACTAAATTTTTGGCATTTAAAGAGTTAGTATTAAGTACTTTTATAATGTTCTCTACTGTTACGGCATCATGATCAGGATGCCAACAATCATAATCTGTAACCATAGCTATTGTTGCATAAGCAATCTCAGCCTCTCTAGCTAATTTTGCTTCTGGCATATTTGTCATTCCTATTACGTCACAATTCCAAGACCTGTACAAATTAGATTCTGCTAATGTTGAAAACTGTGGTCCTTCCATTGCAATATATGTTCCGCCGTTATGAATATTGATATTATTAGGCGCTGATTTCATTATAATATTACACAGTTGACTTGAAGTAGGCTTTGCCATTGATACGTGTGCAACTATTCCTTCATCAAAGAAAGTTTTTTTTCTTGCAAATGTTCTATCTATAAATTGATCTATAATTACAAAGTCTCCTGGAACTATAGTTTCTTTTAGGCTTCCTACTGCAGATAGAGAAATTATATCAGTTACTCCTATAGATTTTAAACAATCAATATTAGCTCTATAATTTATATTGGAGGGAAGTAAATTATGGTTTTTTCCGTGCCTAGGAAGAAATGCAATATTTACCTTATCTATTACGCCAGTTAAAATTTTATCAGAGGGCTCACCAAATTTTGATGAAACATTTTGCCATTTAGCATTTGAAATATTATCGAAATCGTATATGCCACTACCACCAATAATACCTAAGTATGGTCTCTCTTTTTTCATACTACTTATCGAACACCTAGTAAAATAATTTCAAAAATGAGAGTAGAATTAGCTGGAATTAAACCATTACCAACAGCCCTATTTCCATATCCCATTGATGGTGGAATAACTAGGCATCTCTTTCCATCTTCTTTCATACCTATAAGACCTTCTTCCCATCCTTGAATTACCATACCTTGACCTAAAGATAATTGAAATGGCATTCCTCTCTCTACTGATGAATCAAATTGTTTGCCTTTAGCTTCACAAAATTCACTTACTTCTAATTTAGAATCAAATAACCAACCGGTATAATGGACGGCAACCTCTTTACCTTTTACAGCAGTTCTTCCATCGCCAACTTCTATATCATTTATTATTAGTTCTTTTGGTTCTTCCATAGCAAATGTATTATTACATATAATTATCAATGCTGCAGAAATAAATACTAAAATTTTTAAGGGTTTAAATATTAAATCAAGTTTCATTTGAGGCTCCAATCTATATTTTTATAATGATTTTTTTAAAAATTCTATTGTTCTTTCATAAGACAAATCTCTCGCTTTTTCATTATAGCTATCTCTTACGTCACAAAAAAACCCATGATCAGAATTTTCATAAGTATGGACTTTTATATTTGGTTCTTTATTTTGAGAAAATTCAATAATTTTATTTTGATCTTCTTTGTTTATAGTTGGATCTTCCTCCGCTAAATGTACCATAGTAGGGCATCTAGGGTTTTTATCTAAAAAATTAGATATTTGTGAACCATAAAAACATACAGAAGCATCTAATCCATATGCTGAACATGCTGCTTTCCAAGATAAAGAACCTCCATAACAAAAGCCAATTGTAGCAACATTATAACTGACTTTAAGATTAGCTATACAACTTAATATATCCATAGTAGGCAAGTCCCATCCTGACTTATCTTTCAAGTTTTTACCTTTTTCAATATCAGTAGCTGAGTAGCCAAGACTAATACCATCTTCAATTCTATAGAATATATCAGGTACCCATGTAACAAAACCTTCTTTTGAAAACCTTTCTGCTACATTTTTGATATGATCATTTACTCCAAAAATTTCTTGTATTAAGACTATTGCTCCAATTCTTTCAATAGAAGGCTCATATATATAAACTGGGATATCTTTATCATCAGCAGATTTTATTTTTATCTTATTATTCATCATTTATTCCTATATTTTTATACGTTAAACCTAAATACTATAATATCTCCATCTATTACAACATATTCTTTACCTTCTGTTCTTACATGACCGTTTTCTCGAGCTTTTTGTTCTCCTCCTAACTTGATATAATCATTAAAAGAAATAGTTTCAGCAGCGATGAAGCCTTTAGAGAAATCATTATGGATTTTTCCTGCAGCTTCTTTTGCAATGGTGCCTTTTTTTATGGTCCATGCCCTAACCTCCTTAGGGCCTGCAGTAAAGTAAGTTATTAATTCTAAGAGGTCATAACCAGCTTTTGTAAGTTTTTCTAGTCCAGACTCAATTAGATTCAATGCTGTTAAGAATTCTTTTCTTTCTTCTTTATCTGATATTTCTGAAATTTCAGATTCTAATTTAGCTGACATCGTAATTGTTTTAATGCCTTTAGAAATGCCCAATTGAGTTAATTTATCAGAATAATCGTTACCTTTAACTGATGAATTTTCATCTACATTAGCAACAAATAAAACTGGTTTACTAGTAAGTAAATTAAGTTGTTTAACTACTGCAGAAGTTTCTTTAGAAAAATCTAGTTCTCTAATAGGTATTCCATTTTCTAGTTTTGCAATAATTTGAATAATTACTTCTAAAATTAATTTAGCTTCCTTATCTCCACTTTTAGCTTTTTTTTCTATAGAAGATTGTCTTTTATTCAGACTCTCAAGGTCTGCGAGCATAAGCTCTGTCTCAATAATTTCAATATCATTTATGGGGTCTATTTTATTATTAACATGGGTTATATCATTATCATCAAAACATCTTATAACATGACAAATAGCATCAACTTCTCTAATATTGGCTAAAAATTGGTTTCCTAAACCTTCTCCTTGACTTGCTCCTTTTACTAAACCAGCTATGTCAACAAAATCAACATAAGTAGGTATAACCTGATTAGGATTATTTATTTTAGCTAAATCATCTAGTCTCTTATCTAATAGAGCTACACGTCCAATATTAGGTTCTATGGTACAAAAAGGGTAGTTTTCCGCATTAGCTGCACTTGTTTCAGTTAAAGCATTAAATAGGGTTGATTTCCCAACATTAGGAAGACCTACTATACCACAATTAAAACCCATACTTTTTAACCTCTCGTTATAGTTTTTGATAAAGTTATTGATAAATTATCTATATTTTCAATAATATTCTTTAAATTTGAACAAATGTTATCTATTAAAGGGCTAATCAAAACTAAGTCTGTATTGTTAAAATCACTTAATACATACTTATTTACAAGGTCTTTATTTCCAGGATGATCTATACCGATTCTTATTCTTATGTAATCATTTCCTATATGAGAATCTATACTTTTGAGTCCATTATGTCCACCTGATCCTCCTCCAACTTTTGTTCTAACATCTCCTATTTTAAGGTCTAAGTCATCGTGAATTACAATAATATTATTATTTTCAATTTTATAAAATTTTTTAATTTGATTTAAACTTTGTCCAGATAAGTTCATAAAGGTTTGCGGTTTGACTAATAAAACGGTTTTATCACTAAGTTGCTTTTTAGTAATATGTGCTTGAAATTTACTCTTAAATGGAGTGAAAGCATATTTTTTGGAAATGCTATCAATAGTCATAAATCCAACGTTATGCCTATTCATACTATACTTAGTTTCTGGATTACCTAGCCCAACTAAGACTAACACTAATTTATTTCCATTCTATAAATTAATTATTCTTCTTTTTTATCATTTTCTTCTGAAGGTTTTTCTTCACTAGAAGAAGTATCAGTTTTAGTTGTTTCACCTTCAACTGCTTCTTCTTCATCGCTCTCTTCTGCTTCCTCTTCTGAAGTTAACGCTGCAGGAGCCACAACACTTGCAATAATAAAATCTCTATCTGTAATAGTTGGAGCAACTCCATCTGAAATATTTTTAATATCACTAAAACGAATTGAGTCTCCAAGTTCAAGACCAGTAAGATCAATAATAAATAATTCTGGAATATTAGAAGCAGGGCAGGAAACTTCAATATTGTACCTAACTATATTTAAAATTCCTCCCTTTTTTATACCAGGACATTCTTCTTCATTTTCAAACTTTACAGGAACTTCAATTGTTACCTTTGTGTTATCACTAACTCTTAAAAAGTCTATATGTTCCGTTTTATCAGTAACTGGATGTATAGAAATCTCTTGAGGTAAAACCTTTATACTTTCTTTATTTACTTCTAAGTCACATAATCTATTGAAAAAACCTTCTTTTCTTAGCTCAGCATTTAAATCTCTCTCGTTTATTGAGATAGCCATTGGTTCTTTTTTATTACCATAAACTATAGCTGGAATTTTTCCTTCTCTTCTCAATGCTCTTGATTTACCTTTTCCTACAGATTTTCTTGTTTCTGCTGAAAGGTTAGATGTCATTACCATTGTTTACTCCTATACTATAATTATATATTTTTCTTTTTATTAATAAAATCTATCTTTAGTCAAATAAGCTAGATACGGAACTATCTGAGCTAATTCTCCTAATAGCTTCTGCTATTAGTGGAGCTAGGTTTAATATACGTATGTTACTTGCGTCAAGGATTAATTTAGTTGGAGCTATACTATCTGTAATTACAAGCTCTTTTAATTTTGAGTTTTGTATTCTTTCTATAGCAGGTCCAGATAAAACTCCATGTGTAATATATGCTGAGACACTATTTGCCCCTTCATTTATCAGTGCTTCAGCTGCATTGCATAAGGTGCCTGCAGTATCAACTATATCGTCTACTATAATACAATCTCTATTATTTATATCACCAATGATATTCATTACTTCTGATTCGTTAGCTTTATCTCTTCTTTTATCTACTATAGCTAAGTCTCCATTAATTCTTTTAGCTATACCTCTAGCTCTAACAACTCCTCCAACATCTGGAGAAATAACTACTAAATCCTTATCTTTATAGTTTTCTATTATATCTTTTGTTATTACTGGAGCAGCGTATAAATTATCTACAGGTATATCAAAAAAACCCTGAATTTGGCCTGCGTGTAAATCAATTGTTAAAAGTCTGTCAATGCCGGCTGTAGTAAGAACATCTGCTACTAATTTTGCAGAAATAGGAGTTCTTGGTCCAACTTTCCTATCTTGTCTAGCATAACCAAAATAAGGAATAACTGCAGTAACTGTATTAGCTGAAGCTCTTTTTAATGCATCAATAGTTATTAATAATTCCATTATATGGTCATTAGCTGGCATTGAGGTAGATTGGATAACAAATATATTTTTACCTCTAATGTTTTCATTTATTTCAACAAAAACTTCTTGATCTGAAAACCTAGTAACAGTTACATCAATAGGTTTAACTTTTAATTCTGCGCTAATATGATTTGCAAGAACTGGGTTACTATTTCCTGAAATGATATACATGTTTAGTGCTTTCTACATTTAATAAATATAAATATTATTAACATAAATTGGCGTAATATATATGCTAATAAATATATTAAATCCATTTATTTTTATAGATTTATTATCATATTAAGCTCAGAAAGAGACATTTCAATTATTTTATTAGAAATTTCTTCCCATACATAATTTATAATAGACTTTTTAATTATATTTTCTTGTTTAATGGTGCCTATTAAATTTCCATTATTATCTAATATTTCCCATATTATTATAACTTTAACTCTTTCTTGGCCAATATCATTAAAATTAAAGTTGACTCTTATTGAAGAGTAATTTTTTATTTTGTCATTAATAATTTTTTTTTGGTTTATTATTTGTATAGAATTAAGAGAATAGATATTTACTAAATTTTTATAAAAAATATTTTCAAGTTTTTTTGAGTCCTCAAAACCTTTAATTTCTATAATTTTTACAAACTTATTTTTATTTAATTTTAAAACTTTTCTTTCAATAAATTCAGATAATTTAGAAGAAATTTCATCTTGAACTTCATTACTATTTATCTTGTTATTTGCTAATATAATTTCTAGTCTATAATTATTGTGTGATGGATTAACAATATTGAAAATTATTTTTGTAATATTTTTTTTATTATATTTAACTAGTGTAGTTTTAACTATAAAACTATTTTTATTAAAATATTTATAACTAGCTAAAATATCTTTTTTAAGTAGTTTATTAGAAATTCTGTTTTTTAATTCTAAATCAATTTTATTACTTACTCCTATAATATTATCAATATAAATAACAGAATTCAAAGAATTAGAAATAGGAGATGTAATTTTAGTATTTTGAAAAGGTTTGTTTAATTGTAAGCATCCTGCAAGAATAATGAAGCAAGATAAATATTTGAAGGATTTAATCATTTTTTTTATTAATTGAAATAGTAGAGATCATTCTGCCACAGTCTCCTATATTTTGTACATAGTTTCTTCTGAAGCTAAAAAACATTTCTTTTTCTATAAAAGTATCTCTTTTTAGATTAGATATATTTTTATTTAATACACCTTTATTTAAGGCTTCATCATGAATATATTCAGGTAAATTAAATCTAAGTTTATTGCTATTAAGATTTGTAAAATATTTTTTATTTTTAATATTTATTTTTAAAAAATTATCATAAAAATCATTTTTCACTTCATATGACATAGGTCCTATACAAGGTCCTATAGCTAATTTTATATTTTGTGTATTTGCATTCATTGCAATAAAAGTATCGATTGTATTAGATAAAATATTTTTTATAGCTCCTTTCCACCCAATATGAATAGCTGCGATAATTTTATTTATTGGATCAAATGCTAAAACAGGAGCACAATCCGCAGTCAGTATACCTAATATTAAATTAGGTTGATTAGTTACCAAAGCATCAGCTTCAATTTCATTAGTTTTTTGTTCTAAATTATTTATAGTAAGTACCTTATTACTATGTACTTGTTTTACTGTTTTTAAATTTTCAATATTTAATTTATGATAATCACATACTAATTTTCTATTATTTTTTATATTTAAAATTGTATCATTTGTATTAAAATTACAATTAAGACTAGAGTTGTTTTTATTTGAAAAACCTCCCTTTCTTGTAAAAAAACCATGAGTAATAGTTTTAAAATTAAAATTTTTATTCAAAAGTGGCATAGCTTTATTAGACATTAATAAAGCCTGCTGGTTGTTCTGTCTTATCTGATGTAATAAGCATAGCTTCAAACAAACTTCCCATTTCATTTTTGGAAGTTAATCTATGATAATCATTTAAAATTAAATCTTTTTTATCAGGATTGTTTTTAATTAGCTGATTACATCTAATATCAATTCCTAAATTTTTTAAAAATTTATTTTGTTTTATAGGGCCATATACATTGGCTTTAAGATCTTTTGCAATATTTCTTATAAGTGTAAAATCTACTTTTGCAGATAAGTCACATTCACCTGGAGCAAAAAGAGGATTAATATATTTATGATTCTTAATAGCCTGAAAAGAGCCATAATTATCATTTTTATCGAGTGCATAATCTATAATTAAAAAAGCTCCACCGTGTTCCAATATCTTTTTTACCAAAGAATTAATAATATTTATTATAGCAGGACTAAATTCAATTATTTCATTTTTTTTTAAATATTCTGGTAAAATATTTTCGTATGGGCTTGGTTTTTTACTATAAATAAAATGTAATTCGTTATTTGAATTAATATCTATAAGTCTTTCATGCCAATTATCATTAATTTTTATAAACTGGTGAATTGGAAGTGCATCAAAAAATTCATTTGCATAAATCATGGAAAACCCATTTGGAATATTATTGATATCATTAAATGATTTAGATTCTGGAATATTAAATTTTTGTTGTTTACTTAATATTGATGAAGTTTCTATGAAAATTGGTTGAATTACTTTTGAAAGATTTTTATCAACTTGGTCAATAGCTCTTAGTGCATCTTTCATCATTGTTCCTTTGCCACCTCCTATATCTACTAATAAGGGCGGTTGAGGTTTATTACATTGGTACCAGTAATCTAAAAATGCTAAACCTATGAGCTCTCCAAATATTTGACTTATTTCAGGAGAAGTAATGAAATCTCCTTTAGATCCAATCACATTTTCTCTATTATAATACCCAGTATTAGGAGCTAATAAACAATCAGACATATAGTCTGAAATAGTAATAGGTCCTTGTAATTTTATTTTTTTTATAAAATGTTCTTTCAATTTTATTCTTTATTTAATTTTTTATAGTTCTTGAATATAAATAAATTCCTAAGATAATTAAAGGTATTGATAATATCATACCCATTGTATAATTATAGTAGACAGCACCTATATGTCGGTCAGGCTCTCTAAAAAATTCAACTAAAATTCTAGCAGAACCATATAATATGCAGAATAATCCAGCAATTCTTCCAGGCTTATCTAAAAATTTAGCTTTAGAAGTACAATAGTATAAAATTATGAATATACATAGCCCTTCTAAAAATGCTTCATATATTTGACTAGGATGACGAGAATCAGGCCCTGCACACTTAAATACTAAAGCCCAAGGTAATTCAGATTTTCTTCCCCAAAGTTCGCCATTTAAAAAGTTAGAAATTCTTCCTAAAAATATTCCTATTGGTGCTGCCAAACAAATTAGATCCATTAAAGCAAGAAAGCGTATCTTAAAACTTTTTGCATAAAGGAATGCTACAATAATTATTCCAATTAGGCCTCCATGAAAAGACATTCCTCCTTGCCAAACATAAAATATCATCTGCGGATTTGTAATATAATAATGCAAATTATAAAATACTACATAACCTAGTCTTCCTCCAATAATTATGCCAAGCATAGCCCATAATAAAAAGCTTTCTATATGATTTTCTTGAATAAAGTCTTTATAATGATTAAATTTTATTATATTTTTCAAGTATATTTGACCCAATATAAGCCCAAATATGTATGAAAGAGCATACCATCTAATTTCTAATGAAAAAATTGAAAAACCCGAGGTTAGTCCTAACGAGCAGGAAGTTTCAGTTAAACTAATAATTTGTTCAAACATTCTTATTTATATTTATCATTCGATAGCAGATAATTTGTAACATAATCATAAACGCCTTCTTCTAATGTTAATGCTTTTATTTTATAGCCTTTATCTATAACTTTTTTCATATTAGCTCTAGTGTAATACTGATATTGGTGTTTAATGTTTTCTGGCATTTCAATATATTTAATTTTAGGAGGCACATTTATTGCCTTAAACATTGAAGTGACCAAATCTTCAAAAGATCTTTCAATACCAGTACCACAATTAAAAATACCAGAAATGTTTTTATTTTCTAAAAACCAATTTATAAGAGATACACAATCATCAACATAAATAAAATCTCTAGTTTGTTGTCCATTTTTAAATTTATCGTTATATGATTTAAATAATTTAACTATTCCTGTTTTATTATATTGATCTAGAGAATGTTTTATTACGGATTGCATACTACCCTTATGGTATTCATTTGGACCATAAACGTTAAAAAATTTTAAACCTACCCATTGTGGAGGACAAAGATATTTTTTAGCTTGTTTAATCGCATATCTATCAAATAGATATTTCGACAAACCATAAATATTTAAGGGTTGATATATTTTATTTTCTGAATCATCAAAACCTTTAGATCCATCTCCATATGTTGCAGCAGATGAAGCATAAATAAACCTTACTTTATTTTGTGTGCACCATTTCCATAGATTTCTACTAAATCTAGTATTAAAATTATATATAAGTCTGAAGTTAGTTTCAGTAGTTGATGAATTTGCTCCCATATGAATAACTAATTCAATATTATCATTTTTATTTAAGTATTTAAAAATATTTTCCGGAGAAATTATATTGTCATAAATAAGTTTATTTAGATTATTTCTTTTACTTATGTGATCCAACCAATCACAAATAATTATATTATGAAAGCCTTTTTTATTTAGCGATGAAACAATATTTGAACCTATAAAGCCTGCTGCTCCTGTAACTAATATCATAATATTATTGCCTTAGTATTATTTTATTTAAATTTTTAAATATTTAATTATATAAAGATTATATATACTACTAAGATAATATGTAACTTTTTATAAAAAATTAAGGGTAAAAAATGTCTAATAAAGAATTTTTAAAAGAAGATATTTTAAAATTGCTTGGAGGCGCAAGTTCAGCACTAGGAATATTGAAAGAAGAAATTGAAGAAAGAATAAAAGATAGAGTAGAAAAAGTAATATATAGACTTGAATTAATTAATAAAAAAGATTTTTTAATAGTAAAAGATATGGCTGAAAAAGCTAGAATTGAAAATGATAAATTAAGTAAAAAAATAAATTCTTTAGAAAAAAAACTATTATTAATAAATAAAAAACTTAAAAAATAGATTGTTTTTTTTACCGATTCTTATTTAAGGCTGGATAAAAAAATATTATAAAGTCACTTTTTATAAAATTTAGTATTTTTTATTCATATAAGTCATTGATTATATTATATTTATTTATATTTTATTTTATATTTTATGATTGATTTGCACTTTAAGTTAGCTTTTGAGATTATACTGCATATAGATGTTATTTTTTTTTAAGTACTATATTTAGTATAAAAAGGTTAATATGAGAGCTCTTTTATCAGATTTAGAAAATAATAGCTTTAATCCATTAGATTTAATTGAAGATGTCGTAGTTTCAAACGATTGGCCACATAATCGAGCTGATAAAGATACTTTGTATGTTGAGGTAGGGGGAGAATGGTGTGATTATCAGTTAACTTTAGCTTGGAGTAATGATCATAAATTATTACAGTATACTTGGACTTATAATATTAAAGTTCCGCTAAAGAAATATTATTCACTATATTCTTTATTAAATAAAATAAACTTAAATATTAGCTGTGGACATTTTGAATTATGGGTAGATGAAGGTTATCTAATGTATAGGAACTCACTTATAAGCTTTGATTATTCATCAATTACTCCTGAAAAAGTTGAATATATTTTATCATCTTCATTAGCTGATTGTGATAAGTATTATCCTACATTTCAATTTTTATTATGGGGAGATAAAACTCCAAGCCAAGCTATGGAAGCATCATTATTAGAAACACAAGGTGAGGCTTAGAAAGTTCTGTGATTAAATTTCCAGTTTTATTTATAGGTTGTGGTAAAATGGGAACCTCAATACTAGATGGGGTATTATCTAAAAGTATTATAAATTATAATGATATATATATTGTGGAACCTAATAAAAACCAAAGAAACCTTCTTTTAAAAAAAGATATATGTGTATTTAAAAATATATCTGAAGTAAATATTAAAAAATTAGGTATTAAAGTATTATTAATCGCTGTTAAACCCCAGATATTAAAAGAAGTCGCTCTTGAAATAAAAGATCATATTCAGATTAATATACCTATTATTACATTAGTTGCAGGAAAAAAAATTAAATTTTATAAAAATATTTTTGGAAACAATACATCTATAATTAGAGTTATGCCTAATACTCCATCAAGTTTTGGAAAAGGGGTAAGTGCAGTTTATCCATGTAAAAAAACTAAAAAAGTAACTTTAGAAAAAACTAAAAAAATATTCACAGCTGTTGGAAAAGTAATAACTTTAAAGCAAGAAAAACAAATGGATATAGTTACTGCGATTTCTGGTAGTGGTCCAGCTTATGTTTTCTTATTTATAGAAAATTTAATAAAAACAGCTATAAATAATGGTTTAGAAGAAAAAATAGCTAATATATTAGTTAAAGAAACTTTTTTAGGGTCTAGCTACATGGCGTCTATTTCCAAAAAATCTCCGGCAGAATTAAGAATAGATGTAACTAGTCCTGGAGGAGTAACCGAAGCTGCTCTTGAGGAGTTTAATAAAAATAGTATCCTTAAAAAGACTATTGAGAAAGCAATTAAGTCTGCGGTTAAGAAATCTATTACTTTATCTAACTAATTAAATTATAATAGTAAACTTGATACTTTTTTATATAAAGTTATTTTGTATTATAAAATAATTTAGGATGAGCTTGTGGATAATAAAGAATTAAAGAATAAGTTAATTTCAATTGCTATTAAAGAATTATTAGCAGATAGATGGCATGCTTTGGATATTAAAAGATTATCTAAGTTATCTAAATTACCTATGGAAAAGGTACTTTTAGAATGTAGTACAAAGCATAATTTAATAGATTATTGGTCAGATAATATAAACTCTGAAATGGTAGAGAATTTATCAATATTAGAGTTAAAGCAAGTTTCAAAAAAAGAGAGAGTATTAGAATTAATGTTATGTCGTTTTGATGCGATAAAAACAAAATCTAAAGAAATAAATGCATTAATTAATTTATCAAAAAAAAGTGTAACAGAATCTTCTAATAACTTTAATAGAGTGATTAAAGGTATGAGATTAATATTAAATTATTCAGATATATCCACCAAAGGTGTAAATGGTATAATTAAAATAAAGGCGTTATCAATTATATGGTTAATAACTTTGAGAGAATGGAATAAAGGTGAATTAGTAAATGAAGAGTCTATAATGTCTGCGCTAGATAAACGCTTAACATTAGCTGAAAAACTTAATCAATTTATTTTATAATTCTTATATAGGAACCGAAAGAGTTGCTCTTAATCCTCCTAAATTAGATTTTTCTAATTTTATCTCACCTCCATGACTTCTAGCTATATCTCTTGCAATGGTTAAACCTAAACCTAAACCACCAGTAGATAAGTTTCTTGAACTTTCTATTCTGTAAAAGGCTTTAAATACAGATGAATAATCTTTTTCTTTTATACCTGGCCCGTCGTCATCTACAATAATAAGAGCATTTTTGTCTTTTTTAATTAACGAAATTTCAACATTTTTACTTTCTCTGCATGCATTAGATGTTAGGTTGGTTATAGCTCTTCTTAGATCATTAATTCTAACCTTTGCATCAACTATTTGAATATTTTTAGCAACAATAATATCTCCATTTCTCTTTGCATCTAATATTATACTACCTATAAGTTTGGATATATCTGATTTAACTCTAATCTCCATTCCTTTTTCTTTAATAAAAGATAAATATGCTTCTAACATCTGCTCCATCTGACTAACATCTTCTTTTAAACCAATTTTATCTTCATTTTTATTAAGCATTTCTATTTGAAGTTTCATTCTGGTAAGTGGAGTTCTTAAATCATGACTTACTCCTGCTAACATATTAGTTCTTTGTTCTATATGTAGCCTTATTCTCTCTCTCATATCTAAAAAAGCATGGGTTACATGTCTCACTTCATCAGCGCCTCTAGGTTTTAAAGCAAAAAAAGTATCCCCTTTACCAAATGCATCAGCTGCATTAGACAATTCTTTTAATGGACTAATTTGTCTTCTTAAAAAGAAAACTGCTAATCCTAATAGAAATAAAGATGACACAATCATAACAGCTATGAAAATATATGTTGTTGAACTATAAAGTCTTTTTTTGGAAATTTCAGTTCGTAAAATTTTATTTGGAAGTTGGACATAAATTATAACCTTATTCAAATTTTTTACTGTATCGAATGTATGGGGAAATTTTATTCTTTCTTTTAATGATTTAGATAATGCTCTATCTAGTCTAGAATTTTTAGGATGTAATAATTCACGGTCTGTAAGAATAGAATTAGGAATAACTTGAAGTTTTGCACCAAAATAATTTGCAGCATCTTCAAATATTTTGATTTCTAATTTAGGGTCATTATTAGCTATTATGATTTTTTCTGATATTAATGCTATTTCTCCAGCTACTGCTAAAACTAATCTTCTACCAACATCATCCCAATGTCTCTCAAAGAAAAAATACCCAAGAAAAATTTGTAAAAATATTAGCGGCAATCCTACTATAAATAAGGACCTTCCAAATAGACTTTTAGGCATAATATCTCTAAGTCTCATTGAATTTCCAATAAACTTTTAGGTAAAGCATAGCCTTCGCCTCTAATTGTAATAATATAAGAAGGAACTTTAGGGTTATTTTCTATTTTTTTTCTTAATCTGCTAATAGTTATATCAATGCCCCTTGCACCCAATTTTAAATTGTTAATTAATATAAATCTATCAATTGTTTTACCTTTTCCTTTAACTAAAATATTTAGAAGGTCATTTTCCTTTGATGTTAGAGTAATTTTTTTATTATTCTTCCAAACTATTGATAACTCTGAATCATATAAAATATCTCCGAATTGAATTAAGGTATTATTTTCTTTTGGCTTTAATTTATTTTCCTCAGTTCTTCTTAATATAGCTTTAATTCTGAGAAGAAGTTCTTGTGGTTCGAAAGGTTTTCCTAGATAGTCATCTGCTCCTATTTCAAATCCAGCTATTCTATTTTTAGTTTCATTCATAGCGGAAAGCATAAGAACTGGAGTATTATAATTTTCTCGAATATACTTTAATAAATCTAAACCATTTTCACCTGGCATCATTATATCGAGAATAATTATATCATAAGAAATTACAGAAATTTTTTTTCTTGCTGATTTTGCATTTTTTGCTGTATCTACATAATGTTTGTTATCAATGAGAAATTTTTCTAATAACTTATTGAGTCTTTTGTCATCATCCACCACTAAAATATGAGCGGAGAAATTTTTATTTATTTCTTTTGCTTCCATTTTTTTCATTTAACTTTAATTTAAAGATTAAGTCTATAAAGTATTTTTAAAATTTTTTTTATGATTTTGTTGAAAAATTTATTAACACAGAATAGTCTACCTTTTTTTATGTATAATAAGATGGTCTTTAGGAGATTTTTTGTATGGAAGATTTTAGTTTAAATGAAGGTTTTATCTGGTTTGATGGGGAACTAGTAGATTGGAAAGAAACTAAAATTCACGTTCTTACTCATGGTCTACATTATGCTTCTTCTGTATTTGAAGGTGAAAGATGTTATGAAGGCAATGTTTTTAGAGAATTAGAACATACTAAAAGGCTTCATCATTCTGCAAATACTTTAGGTTTTGAAATACCTTATAGTATTGAAGAAATATGCGAAATTAGAAAAATTGTTTTAGAGGCTAATAATATAAAAAATGGTTATGTCAGACCAGTTGCCTGGAGAGGTAGCGAGATGATGGGTATTAGCGCACAAAAAAATAAAATTCATTTGGCTGTGGCAGCATGGGAATGGCCTAGCTATTATACCCCTGAGGCAAGATTAAAAGGTATTAAATTACAATTAGCTAAATGGAAAAGACCTTCTCCAGAAACTGCACCAGTTTCTACAAAATCTGCAGGATTATATATGATTTGTACTTTAGCTAAACATGAAGCAGAACGAAATGGATGCGAAGATGCTTTAATGTTAGATTACAGAGGTTATATTGCTGAAACTACAAGTGCTAATATATTTTTAGTTATTAATGGGGAAATTCATACACCAATAGCAGACTGTTTTCTTAATGGGATTACTAGACAAGAAGTAATCAAAATTGCGAATAATAAAGGTATTAAATTAGTAGAAAGACATATTAAGCTTGAAGAACTCTCTACAGCCGATGAAGTTTTTTGTACTGGTACAGCTGCAGAAATTACACCAGTTAGCAAAATTGATGACTACAATTTTAAGCCTGATAAAATATGTAGATTAATGATAGAAGAGTATAATAAGGTTACAGGGCAGATATAATTACCATTTGTTAGCCGCATCTAAATCACTGTTTCTTTCTTTAACCCAAGTGCTGCCTTGATTGGATTCTTCTAGTTTCCAAAAAGGAGCTTTTGTTTTTAACCAATCTATTAAAAATTCACAAGCATTTAAGGCATCAGTTCTATGGCGCGAAAAAGTAGCTACTAGAACTATTTGATCTCCAGGATAAAGTTTTCCATAACGATGAATAATCAAACTATCTATTAAATTCCACCTAGCTTTTGCTTCATTATTTATTTTTTCAAGCTGTCTCTCTGTCATTATTGGATAATGCTCTAATGTCATTGATTTTAATTCTGAATTTTTTCCTTCTCTCACATTCCCAATGAACAAGCCAGTACCTCCAATATTTTTATTTAATGAGGTAATTTTTTTTATTTCCTTATTTATATCAAAATCATCTTTTTGAACTTTAATCATTCTACTACCCTCCAGTCATAGGAGGAAAGAATGCTATTTCATCATTATCACTAATTTTATGATTTAAGTCAGTTACTTCCATATTGACTGCACACCTTATTACTGAATCATCAGCAAAAGCTTTTGCATATTTATCATTTTTTTTCTTCAGGTAATTAATTAAATCTTTTACTGTAATAATTTGTTCAGTAATTGTAATATTCTCTGATTCTTGCCCAATTTGATCTTTTACCCATGAAAAATATTTAATTTGCATTTTAATCTTTCTTTATATTATTTATGACATTGATACTTTTTATAGCATAGTTACAGCCAGTATATATAGTTAAAATAGCTGTTATATATAAAAATAATGTGCCTATTTGATGAATTTTTAAAGAATATTCCAAACTTATAGGCATCAAGGCTAATATAAAAATTGCTAAAAATTGAAATGCAGTTTTAAGTTTAGATAACATTGTAACAGCTAAAACTTCTGATTGGTTATAAATAGATAAAGTTTCTCTTAATCCTGAAATTACAATTTCTCTAGTTATTATTATTGCGGCTATAGCAAAATTTACTCTTGAATCAGAAACAAAAGTTAATAGAACAGTGCAGGTAAAAATTTTATCAGCAATTGGGTCTAAGGTTTTACCTATTAAAGTTTCACCATTAAGTTTTCTGGCTAAAAAACCATCAAAATAATCACTCAATGCAGAATATATAATAATTATTAATAAAAAATAATAATAGTCTAAATAAAATATTAATAGCCATAAAGGAAATAATAATAATCTAGAAAATGTAAGTAAATTAGGAATATTTTTAAGTTTAATCATAAATTATAGCCTATAAGTTCTTAAAGAATTTTACAAATTTTTAAATATTAATTAATTTTTTACAGACCGAAAAAAATTAAATATATCATTTGATAAATTTATACTAATTCCTTTTGTTTGTTGTAGTTCAGATAAAGGTGCTTCAGAAATATTTTGAACTGAACCAAATTGCATCATTAAGGATTTTCTTTTTTTTGGTCCAACGCCAGGTATTTCATTTAGAATTGATTTCTTTACTTTTGATAAATGTCTTTTCCTTTGAGAAGTTATAGCAAATCTATGTGCTTCATCTCTTAGTCTTTGAATAAAATATAAAACTGGGTTGTTTTTATCTAAAATTAAAGGATTAAAGTTAGAATTATTTTTTATTTCTTCTGGTCGATATGACTGCATATTTGAAAAATGTATTTTTTCTTTTCCTGCATTTCTATCTTTTCCTTTTGATACTCCAATAACTATAATATTTTTTATATTGAGGTTTTTAAGTACATTACATACTATATTTACTTGGCCTTTTCCTCCATCGAGTATTATTAAATCTGGATATGATAGTTCTAAATTATTTTTGCTATGAGATTTTTTTTTAAACCTTCTATAGAAAACTTCTTCCATCATTCCATAATCATCATTTCCTTTAAATGCTCTGAAATTGTTCTTCAAATTAAATTTTCTATATTGATTTTTTTCAAAACCAAAGTTTGATGATACTACCATGACTCCTAACATATTTGAGCCATTAAAATGAGAATTATCATATACTTCGATACGATTAAGTGTTTTTTTTATTTTTAACAAAGTAGCCAGTGATTTAAGTAAATTAGAATGCGTAGTAAATTCTGACATCTTTTTTGCAAGAGCTCGATGGGCATTATTAATGCCCATGTTAATTGCTTTTTTATTTTCTCCTTTTATAGGACATATTATTTTTATTTTTCTGTTATGTTCAATAAAAAATGCTTTTTCAATTAATCTATAATTATTTGGCAAGTGGCTAACTAATATTATAGGAGGAGGCTTCTGATTCACATAAAATTGAGGTATGAAACTACTTAACACTGAATCAAATTCAGTATTCTCTATATACTTAATGAAATGTGTCCTATTTCCGAAATTTTTTCCTGATCTGAAGAAAAATACCTGTATGGCAAAATAAATATTACTTTTATTAATAAATTCTTTATTAATATCTATATTATCTACTGAAGTTATAGTAAAAATATCGGCATCTTTGATATTTCTTAAATCTGCTCCTTCAGCTTTTTGAATAAAGTTTAATGCTCTTATTCTATCCCTTAATATGGCTGCTTCTTCATAATCCATATTATTAGAAGCTATCTCCATTTCATTTTCTAATTTAGGTTGTAAATTATTATTTTTACCTAATAAAAATAATCTAGCATCATTTACTATTGTTAAATAGTCATCTTTATTTATAAGTTTTGCGCATGGTCCTGAACATCTCTTAATTTGGTATTGTATGCATGGTCGTTTCCTGTTTTTTATTTCAAAGTCACTACAGGTCCTCAATGGAAATGCCCTTTGCATTGCATTGAGTGTTTTATGAACTGCATCTACTGATGCAAATGGTCCAAAATAGTCTCCTTTTGTTTTTAATTTATTTCCTCTTGTTTTAACTATTTGTTGCCAAGTATGATCTTGTCTTAGCAATATATAGGGATATGATTTATCATCTCTTAATAAAATATTATATTTAGGTTTATATTTTTTGATCATATTTGCTTCTAAAATTAATGCAGATGCCTCATGATCAGTAGTTATATAGTCAATTGAATTAATATGAGAGACCATTCTTTGGATTCTAATTGACATATTTTTTTTATTAGCATACGAACTAATTCGTTTAGAAAGGTTTTTTGCTTTGCCAATATATAATATAGTTTTATTTTTATCATACATAAAGTATACGCCAGGCATATTACTTACTTTAGGTAAATAATTTTTGACAATATCTGATCCTTTTTTAAAACTAGAAATGATATGCATAAAAAATTCCTATAGATTCTATATTCATAATATAATGTTAATTTTAAAATATAAAAATTTTATTTTTATATTGACTATTTTTTTTATTAAATACCAATTGTTTTTTACTTAAAGTACTGAAAATCCGCCATAAAAAAAGTATCCACCGAATCTGTGGATAAGTAGGTGGATATAACACGTATTTCTATTAAAAATTCTTAGAAATTAAGGGCATTTATATATATTGCTTATTTTTTAATCATCAAGTTTAAAATACCAGAAAACTGCCATTTTTTATTACAATTACATGAAAAAATTATATAAAAACTTTATCTAAAGCATTTATTTAAGTAAAAAATAATATTTTGTTGAAAAAATATAAAAATATCAGTCATTTAAAGAAAAATATATAAATTTATTTTCAAAAAAACTACTTATCTAATTTAACTTCAACTCCCACTTCAGTTTTACCAGAAATTATATCTGGTTTTTTTAATGAGACGTGAACAGATATAGCCGTATCTAACTGGAGGCATCTTTTAGCTATTTCCTCTGCAACAGTTTCAGCTAAATATTTATGATTTTTTTTTGAAATATTATTAATTATTTGGATAATTTTTTCATATGAGAGTACGTTTTTAATATCATCATTGTGCGAATTTACATTTACTTCTAACGTAACATCTATAATTACTCTTTGTGCTTTTATTTGCTCTTCGGGGTATACTCCAAGTTTCATTAATGTTTCAAAATTATTCACTTTAACCCATCTTTGCATATAATTATTAGACATTAATCTTCCTTAAATTGATCATTTTTAGCTTGCGCCCAGCCTAAATGTTGCCCTCCATCTAAAGCTATCATTTGACCCGTCATAGATGGACTTTGAATTATTAGTTCTATAAAGGAAGAAATTTCTTCTAAACTAGTTGGAACTTTTAAAGGCATACGTTTGAATTGCTCTTTAAATTGTTTTACAGATTGAATTTTGCTTTTTAATGTTGGTCCTGGTCCTATTGCATTTACTCTGATGTTTGGACTTAGGGATAAGGCCAACGTCTGAGTTAATGTCCATAGAGCAGATTTCGAGAGAGTATAGGTGGTAAAATGCGGAGTTAAGTTCCAGACTCTTTGGTCAATTATATTTATTATATTTCCTTTATATTTTTTTTGTAAATTTTTTACGAAGCTTTGGCTTAGAAATAGGGGAGCCCTAATATTTGTATCAATATGCATATTCCAACTTTCTGGAGATATAGTTTCTAATGAGTCATACTCAAAACTAGCCGCATTATTAATTAAGCATGTAATTGGTCCTAAATTACTTTTTGCTAGGGGAATTATATTATTAACCTGTTCTAAATCCGTTAAGTCTGCTTCTATACATATAGTTTGTATTTTATATTTTCTTTCTAGTTCTTCAGATAATATTTTTGTTTCTTTTTTAGAATTATTGTAATGAAGAGCTACATTCCATTTTTTAGCCGCAAGAGATTTAGCTATTGAAGCTCCTATTCTTTTTGCTGCACCAGTAATAAGCACATTTTTTATATTTTTATTCAATATATTAAAACTTTCATTTATAATCAATTAATGCCTAATTCTTGATTTTCTAATTTTTTAATCTCATCTCTTATTTCAGCAGCTTTTTCAAATTTTAATTCTGAAGCGAAAACTAGCATTTCTTTTTTTAGTTCTTTTAAATGCTTATTCATATTATGTTTTGTAATATTTATTCTACTATTATTTTCTATAACTTTTTCTTCAATTTCCATATCTATAATATTATTAATATTTTTTATAATTGATTTTGGCTCGATATTATTATCTTTATTCCATTTTATTTGTTTATTTCTTCTTCTTTCAGTTTCCTTTAAAGCAGTATCTATAGATTTGGTAATAGTATCTGCATATAGTAGAACTCTTCCGTTAACATTTCTTGCAGCTCTTCCAATTGTTTGAATAAGAGATCTATGGGATCTTAAAAAACCTTCTTTATCTGCATCACAAATTGCAACTAATGCACATTCTGGAATATCTAGTCCTTCTCTTAATAAGTTTATTCCTATTAAAATATCAAAACTTCCTTTTCTTAAATTTTGAATTATTTCTATTCGTTCTAATGTATCAATGTCAGAATGCATATACTGTACTTTAAGACCTAGGTCATTCATATAATCGGTTAAATCTTCAGCCATTTTTTTTGTTAAAACAGTTATTAAACATCTATAGCCAGATTTTATTGTCTCTTTACATTGGTGGATAACGTCATCTATTTGATTTATTGCTGGATTGACTCGGCATATAGGGTCGGTTAGACCCGTTGGTCGAATAATTTGTTCTATAAATTGACCATAAGTCTGCTCTAATTCCCAATTGCTAGGAGTAGCGGATACAAATATAGTTTCAGGTCTCATTTTATTCCATTCTTCAAATTTTAATGGTCTATTATCTATACAACTTGGTAACCTAAATCCAAATTCAGATAAATTATTTTTACGACTGAAATCGCCTTTATACATTCCATTTATTTGGGGTATAGTAACATGACTCTCATCAACAAATAATATTGTATCATTAGGCAGGTATTCAAATAGTGTTGGTGGAGCTTTACCTGGAAGTCGCCCAGTTAGATATCTTGAATAGTTTTCAATACCAGAACAAGTTCCAGATATTTCCATCATTTCTAAATCAAAATTAGTTCTTTCCTCTATTCTTTGAGCTTCTATAATTTTGTTTTCTTTTTTAAATTCTTTTATTCTTAACTTTAGGTCATTTTTAATATTTATCATTGCTTGCTCTAAAGTTGGTCGATTAGTTATATAATGACTATTAGAATATATTTTTATCTGTTTGTGTTCGGTCAATTTATGTCCTGTTAATGGATCAAATTCTGATATGGAGTCTATCTCATCTCCAAAGAAATCAATTCGCCATGCTTTATCCTCTAAGTGAGAAGGAAATACTTCAACAACATCTCCCAATACCCGAAAATTTCCTCTGTTAAAATTATGGTCATTTCTCTTATATTGAAGAGAAACTAGAGTTTTAACAAGTTCTGCTCTATCGTATATATCATTTTTACTGATATCAATTATCATTTTTGAATAATTTTCAACCGGACCTATGCCGTATATACAGGAGACACTTGCTACAATTATAACATCTTTTCTTTCAAATAAAGATCTAGTTGTAGAATGTCTCATTCTATCTATTTGTTCGTTTATTGATGCATCTTTTTCAATATAAGTATTAGTTCTTGCTACATATGCTTCTGGTTGATAATAATCATAATAGGAAACAAAATATTCTACAGCATTATCTGGAAATAAAGTTTTCATTTCTCCGTATAATTGTGCAGCAAGTGTTTTATTAGGAGCTAAAATAAGGGCTGGCCTTTGAAGTTTCTCTATTGTTTTAGCCATAGTAAAAGTCTTTCCAGAACCTGTTACTCCAAGTAAAACTTGGTTCAGCTCATTTTTACTTAAACCTTCACATAATTTTTTTATAGCTTCCGGTTGGTCACCTGAAGGCTTGAAATCAGATATAATTTTAAAATCTTTTGAATTTTCCATTTTTTAATTTTTATATGATTATCCCCATTTATTTTCTATAGCATATTCGTGAATTCTATTTAATGCTTCTAATATATTATTTTGAGAGTTAGCATATGAAAATCTAATATATCCCTCTCCATATTCTCCAAAGCTAGTTCCTGCTACAGTAGCAATTTTCAACTCTTCTAAAAGAAGTGTCTCCATCTCTTTTGAAGATAGTTTAGTTCCTGTAATATTAGGCATAGTATAAAATGCACCTTCTGGCATTTGTGAGTGCATACCAGGAATTTGATTAGTTTTTTCCACTATTAAATTTTTTCTAGTATTAAACTCTTTTATCATATTTGCGACTTGTTCTTGAGGTCCAGTAAGAGCTTTAATTGCTGCAAATTGAGTTGCAGCATTAGTACATGATACAGAATTAATATTTAATCTGGTGGCTTGTTCTGCTAATTTAAGGGGCCAAATCCCATAACCTATTCTCCAACCGGTCATTGCGTATGTTTTAGACCAGCCATCTAAAATAATTAATCTATCCAAAATTGATTGATAATTTAACATTGAATAAAAATCATTTTCATACAAAATATGTGAGTAAATTTCATCAGATAATATACTCACATTAGGAAATTCTTCTAATTTTTTAACAAGTATATCTAATAATTCTTTTTTTATCATTCCACCAGTTGGGTTTGCTGGAGAGTTAATAATTATTAAACTAGTATTTTCATTAATTGATGAAATTGTTTTTTCTGGATCAAATGAAAAATTAGTTTCCTCTAGAAGTGGAATAGGTATTGCTTTTGCTCCAGAAAACTTTATTGCACTTTCATATATTGGAAATCCTGGGTTTGGGTAAAGTATCTCTTTTCCTTTTCCACCAAACATTAAAATACAGTGCCACATAGTAACTTTACCACCTGGAACAATAACAACTTGATCGGGATTAATATCTACTTTATGCCTTTTAAAAATATCTGCAGCTACAGCTTCTCTAAGTTCTAATATTCCATTACCAGGCGTGTATCCGTGATGTCCATCTTTAAGTGCCTTAATTGCAGCTTCAACAATATGATCTGCTGTTTTAAAATCAGGTTGCCCAATTCCCAAATTAATAACATTATGACCTTGTCTTTCTAGTTCAGCAGCTCTTGCGAGAACTACAAAAGCATTCTCTGTTCCTAAGTTTAGCATATTTTCGGAAATTTGATAATTAGACAAAATTTACCTCTTTCATAAATTATTATTATATTATATTTACTTTTTATTTGAATTTAGACATATAAATGTATTTATAACTTAAAATAAGTTTTTATTAAACATCAAATTGCTTGAGAGAAAAATATAATGAGTAAACAAAATACTTTAATTGCTGAAAGGATGTCACTTATAAAACCATCGCCTACTATGGCGGTTACTAAGATGGCAGCAGAAATGAAAGCTGCAGGACAGGATATTATAGGTTTGGGTGCAGGTGAACCTGATTTTGATACCCCGGATCATATAAAGAATGCAGCTATAGAAGCTATTAAAAATGGAGAAACTAAATATACAGCTGTAGATGGAACGCCTGCTTTAAAAAAAGCAATTGCAAAAAAATTTTATAAAGATAACAGTATTAAATATAATATAGATGAAATTATTGTTTCAGTTGGAGGTAAACAAGTATTATACAATGCTTTAATGTCTTCAATTAATCCAGGTGATGAAGTAATTATTCCTTCACCTTTTTGGGTCTCTTATCCAGATATGGTTTCTCTAGCTGGCGGAGTACCAATTATAGTAGAAGGAAAAGAAAAAAATAATTTTAAAATACAGCCAGATGATATTAGAGATAAAATTTCTACAAAAACAAAATGGATTATAATTAATTCTCCTTCTAATCCTACAGGTTCTTCCTATTCTGCAGACGAGCTGAGAGTTATAGGTCATTTATTATTGGAGCATGAAAATATATTTGTAATGTCTGATGATATATATGAAAAAATTATTTATGATGATTTTAAGTTTTTTTCATTAGCTGAGGTTGTGCCTGAACTTAAAGATAGAATTTTAACCGTTAATGGAGTTTCTAAGGCTTATGCTATGACAGGTTGGCGAATAGGGTATGCTGGAGGGCCTAAACATTTAATTACAGCGATGTCAAAACTACAATCTCAATCAACATCTAATCCTTCTTCCATTAGTCAAGCAGCAGCTTTAGCAGCATTAGAAGGGCCAGAAGAATTTTTGCTTGAAAGAAATGAGAGATTCAAAACTAGGCGGAATATGGTTGTTAAAATGTTAAATGAATGTAATGGATTAAGTTGTATCAAGCCTTCAGGAGCATTTTATGTTTACCCCTCTTGCTCAGGAATAATAGGAAAATCTTCTAAGGAAGGAAAATTAATTGAAAATTCAATAGATTTTTCAGCTTATTTATTAGAGTCTGTAGGTGTTGCAGTAGTCCCAGGCAGTGCATTCGGAGCAGATCCTTTTTTTAGGATTTCTTACGCTACCTCTGATTCTATTTTAGAAGAGGCTTGTAATAGAATTAAAAAAGCCTGTGAACAATTAAGTTAATATTTAGTTTTTTTTAGAATCATTATTGTGCATAATAATATTTGTATATTTTATATAAAAACTTAATGGAATTAAAAGTGAAACAAGAAATAGATTATAATTTGTCAACCAGCGCGTGTCCACATGATTGTCCAAGTACTTGTGCACTTGAAGTTACTCATGATGATAAACAAATTTATAAAGTTAAAGGTGCAACAAAAAATACATATACTTCTGGAGTAGTATGCGCAAAAGTAAGTCGTTATTCAGAAAGAACTCATCATCCAGATAGGTTAAAAAAACCTTTAATGAGAATTGATAAAAAAGGCATTAATGATTTTAAAGAGATATCATGGGAAAATGCATTAGATGAAGTAGCTAATAATTTTATTAATATTACTCAAAAATATGGTTCTGAAGCTATATGGCCACACTATTATGCAGGAACAATGGGATTAGTTCAAAGAGATGGAATAAATAGACTAAGACATAATCTAAAGTATTCTGGGCAACATTCTACTATATGTAATACTATTACTGATAGCGGCTTTAAAGCTGGAGTAGGAAAATTTACAGGCCCAGATCCAAGAGAGATGTCAGTTGCTGATGTAATATTAGTTTGGGGAGGCAATCCAGCTTCGACACAAGTCAATGTTATGAAGCATATACAAAAAGCTAGAAAAGAAAGAAATGCTAAACTAATTGTTATAGATCCTTATAAAAATAGAACAGCGAAAGTAGCTGATTTACATTATCCAATAAAGCCAGGAACTGATGGAGCTTTAGCCTGTACATTAATACATCTCATGTTTAGAGATGATTATGCTGATAGAAGTTATATGAGAAAATACTCTGACGACCCAGAAGGTTTAGAGACACATGTAAAGAAATTTACGCCTGAATGGGCTTCAACTATTACTGGATTATCTATTGATGAAATAGAAGAGCTTGCAAAGATATATGGAAAAACTGAACGCGTTTATACAAGATTAGGATATGGATTTGCTCGTCAGAGAAATGGAGCATCAGCAATGCATTCAGTTGTTTCTTTATCTACAGTTTGTGGAAAGTGGAAATATGAAGGTGGGGGTGCTTTTTATAAAAACGCTGATATTTATAATATTGATAAAACATTAATAGAAGGTTTAGATGTTATAGATAAAAATATTAGAGTATTGGATCAATCCAGAATAGGTAGTATTTTAACTGGTAATAAAGACGCCTTAAAAAACGGTGAGAATGTTTATGGTATGATTATCCAAAATACTAATCCTCTTATTGTATCTCCTGAAAGTTCTCTTGTAAGAAAAGGGTTTAGCAGAGAGAATTTGTTTATATGTGTTCATGAACAATTTATGACAGAAACAGCTAAATATGCAGATATTGTATTACCAGCTACAACTTTTGTAGAACATGATGATTTATATATAGCTGGAGGTCATCAACATATTACATTTGGTCCTAAACTTATTGACCCAATAGGAGAATCCAAGTCTAACCATTTTGTATTAAAGGAGTTAGCCAAAAGATTAGGTGCAGATCATAAAGGCTTTCAAATGACAGAAAGGGAAATAATTGATTATACTTTAAAATCTTCTAACCATGGTAGTTTAGTAGATTTAGAAAAAAATGGATGGAAAGATGTTCAACCTGATTTTGTTAACTCTCATTTTATCAATGGTTTTGGTCATAAAGATAAGAAATTTCATTTTAAACCGAATTGGAAAGATATTGGGCCGTATCACAGCCAAATGCCAAAATACCCTGATTATCAAGAGATAACTGAAAGTTCTTCTGAACAATTTCCTTTTCGTTTAGTTACTGCACCTGCCCATAATTATTTAAATAGTTCTTTTACAGAAACTTCTTCATCACAAAATAAAGAAGAAAAACCTACCGTAAAAATTCATCCATTAGATTTGGAAAAATTAAATTTACTTAATAACGATGAAGTAGTTTTAGGAAATAAAAGAGGTATGGTTATATTACATGCTGAAGCATTTGAAGGGTTGCAACAAGGAGTTATTATAGTAGAAGGTATATGGCCGAGTGAAGCATTTATAGGAAATGAGGGAATAAATACTTTAGTTGGTTCGGACCCTGTTCCTCCTAACGGCGGAGCTGCTTTCCATGACACAGCAGTTTGGATAAAGAGTCATAATAAAATTATTTAATAGGTGTACATATGTTACTAAGAAAAAACAATGAATGGGATATATATAAAAATATTACTCCTGAGAATACATATGTTAATAGAAGAACTATTTTAAAAAGTTTAGGCTTTGCAGCTCTCTCTACAAATATAATGATACAAGCGGCAAATGCTAAACCTAATGAATATAGAGATAAACTATATCCTGTAAAAGAGAATAAAAAATATTTTATTCAAGAAAATGACATAAAAGGAGGAATAAGAGGGCTTACAGATGAATATAAAGTGATAAATTATAACAATTATTACGAGTTTGGCACAACAAAAAATATTAAAAGGAGTGCAAGTAAATTAATTACTAGTCCTTGGACAATTTCTTTTAGAGGTATGATAGATAAGGAATTTGAAATAGATATAGACCAACTGATACAGAAAGTTGCTTTAGAAGAAAGAGTTTACAAATTGCGATGTGTTGAGGCTTGGTCAATGGTTGTTCCATGGAGTGGCTTTTCTTTAAGAGAAATAATAAATATTGCTCAACCTAAAACAGACGCAAAGTATTTAGTAATGAAAACTTTTTTTGATCCAGATAATGTTGCTTCTCAAAGACAAAATTGGTTTCCTTGGCCCTACACTGAGGTGCTTACAATAGAGGAAGCAAAAAATGATCTTGCTTTTATTGCTACTGGGGTATATGGAAAGCCTTTACCTAATCAAAACGGATCACCTTTAAGGTTAGTAGTTCCATGGAAATATGGTTTTAAATCTATAAAATCTATAGTTTCATTTGATTTTGTGGCAAAAAGACCAAAAACATTTTGGGAGGAAATTCAACCTAAAGAATATGGTTTTTGGGCTAATGTTAACCCAGATGTGGCGCATCCTAGATGGAGTCAATCAAGAGACAAAGATATAGGTACCAATAAAATGTATAATACAAAAATTTTTAATGGATATGAAAAATGGGTTGCTTATTTATATAAAAATAATCAAAGCTCTGAAAATTTATATAGGTAATATTTAGTCTAAAAATCAAAATTTTTAACTTTTTCTAAAATAAAATCTCTAAATACAGTTACTCTTCTAGTAGCCCTTAGTTCAGCAGGGTAAACAAAAAATGCTTCAACTGGTGGTCCTTCAATATCCTGTAAAATTTGGGTACAAGAACTGATCTCCCTAACCATTGCTGTTGGTAAAGCAGCTATTCCAATTCCACTTTCTACTGCTCTAATCATACCAACTATATTATTAATTGAAAAAACAGGCTGAAAATTTACATCTAATTTAGCTAACATGTCAGTAAGCCAGTTTGTACCAGGAAATGGCATATTGATACTATCTCCGTAGCTTACTATTCTATGGTCTAAAAGCTCTCTAACTGAGCTAGGTGATCCATTTTTTTGAATATAATCTTTAGATGCGAATATTCCTATATGTCCAGTAAAAAGGTGCCTTTGAATTAAATCAGGCTGTCTAGGCGGAGATAATCTAATAGCAATATCAGCTTCTCTCATACCTAAGTCTAATTCTTTATCACCTACTATTAATGTAAGGGAAATTTCTGGATACTTTTCTAAAAACTCATCTATATAAGATGTAAGCCATACTGAGCCAAAGGTAATAGTAGTTGCTACTCTAAGTGAGCCTTCAGGCTGTTCCTTATTAATTGTTAAAGAATTCTCTGCTAATGATATTTTATCGAATACTTCATTTGCGTATTTTAATAATGTTTCTCCTTGCTCAGTTAATAATAAACCTCTTGCGTGCCTATGAAATAACATTACGCCAATATCTTCTTCTAATTTCTTAATTTGTCTGCTAGCTGCTGATTGACTCAAATTTAATTTTATGCCTGCATGAGTAAAGCTTTGTTCTTGAGCAACATACCTAAAAATTTTTAATTTTTCCCAATCCATATACTAATACTATAAAGATTTTGCCATTATTGAAAGATATTTTTCTGCTTCTAATGCTGCCATACAGCCATGGCCTGCTGCTGTTACGGCTTGTCTATATATTTTATCTTGTACATCTCCAGCTGCATATACTCCCTCAATATTAGTTTTTGTGCTATCATTTGCAGTCAAAATATAATTTTCATCATCCATATTTAGTTGATTGATAAATAATTTTGTATTAGGGTCATGACCAATAGCAATAAATATACCGCTAACATCTATTTTCATTAATTTTTTATCTTTAATTGATTCGAGTACTGCTTGATTTACTACTAATGGTGAGTCAGACCCTTTAACTTCTTTTAAAACATGATCCCAAATAATACTAATTTTAGTATTTTTGAATAACCTTTCCTGTAAAATTTTTTCAGCTCTTAGTTCAGATCTTCTATGTACTAAAGTAACTTTAGAGGCAAAATTAGTTAAAAATAGAGCTTCTTCAACTGCTGTGTTTCCGCCACCTACTACTATAACTTCTTTATTTTTGTAGAAGAATCCATCACATGTAGCGCATGCGCTTACTCCAAAACCTCTATATTTCTTTTCGGATGGCAAATTTAGCCATCTTGCAGAGGCGCCAGTAGCTATTATGCATGCATCAGAAAAATAACTTTCACCATTATCTAACTCTAGTTTAATAGGTTTAGTATTAAGGTCACATTTTATAACGGTACCATTTACTAGTTTAGTGCCTACAGATAAGGCTTGTTTTTCCATTTGATCCATCAGCCAAGGACCTTGAATAGTATTTTCATATCCTGGATAATTATCTACATCGGTTGTTATAGTCAACTGTCCTCCAGGCTCTAGACCGCGAATTAGGATAGGTTTTAGGCCGGCTCTAGCTGCATATATGGCCGCTGTACATCCAGCAGGACCAGAACCTAAAATTATTAGTTTATGATGATTTTTATTCATAATTTACCCTTTTAATTTATTAGATTAAGTATTTATTTTTTATAATTTTCGCTATATTTTCTGCTTCATTAATTGGTTTGTATTTAAAATTATTTAAATCTTGTATTTTAAAATCTTCAAGATATTTAGCAATACCTTTTTTGATTAATAACTTATGAAATATATCATGCTTTTTTTGAGTAATATCTTTAGGTGCATAAATTAACAAAGGTTTTCCTGTAGAACATACTTCTGAACATATAGATACTGAATCCCCAGTAACTACCACTAAGTCTGCATGAGCTAAAAATCCATAATAAGGATTTGCAGTTTTATCATTTATATCCCAAAATATACTTTTTATTTTCAATTTTTTAACTTCCTTTTTTATTTGTTTGATGCATTCTTTAGAAGTTCTTCTACTAGAAGTTATCATAATAGAACCTTTATGATTGCTAAGTTTACAAATATATTTAAATAATCTCTTAATATGTAAAACACTAAATTTATGAGTTTTTGTGTCTCCTCCAATTATGATAGATAACTTTGGTTTATCTAAGATAGAAAATTTTGTTTTCCATTTAGTATATGAGTCATGCATTAATTTATGATTAATAATATTAGGAGAAGTTTGTATTTCAATTACATTATTTTTATTTTTAATATTATCATGAAGAGGGGTAAAAATAATATCTAGTTTACTAGAAGGATATGATGGCCACATTATCTGTATATATTTAGAATAATTATTACTTTGCTTTTTTATCCAAAGACCAATTGGAGCAGATTTTCTTCCGCATCCTATAACTACTTTAGGCCATGGACCTTTAAATTGTTTTCTATCATTTGTTTTAATATGTTTTATAGTATTTTGTAGGAATATATTTGGTAGTTTTGACAATAAATTATATTGAAATATTTTTTTTATATATTTTAAATTTAATGCTTCTCCAATGCCTAGAACTTGAGAACAATTGCCAGCTCTATCATCCAAAAGTAACCAAATTAAATTATCTCTTTTGACATTACTCATATTATAATATTATTTATACTCAATTTTTAAAATTTCATATACAGTTTTTCCTCCAGGAGTATTTACCTCTGCAATATCTCCTACACTTTTTCCCATTAAAGACCTTGCTACTGGAGAACTTACTGAAATTAAACCTTTTTCAACATTTGTTTCATCTACACCAACTATTTTGAATGTTATTTCTGAATTTGAGTTTTCATCAAATAAGTCAATTGTTGCTCCAAAAATAATCTTATCTGATTTTATTAAGCTTGGTTTTATAACTTCAGCTCTCCTTAGCTTATCTTCAATTTCTAAAATTCTTCCTTCTATAAAAGATTGTTGTTCTTTTGCTGCATGATATTCAGCATTTTCAGATAAATCACCATGTTCTCTTGCTTCGGCAATAGCCTTAATTACGTTAGGTCTATCTTCAGATTTTAGTGTCTTAAGCTCTTCTTCAAGTAGATTATAGCTATTATCAGTCATAGGAACTTTATCCATTAGCTTTACCCTTTTTTTGGTATATAAAATAAATATATAATTTTTATTATAATATTAAAATTAATAAGATTGAATAGATTTAACTGATAATTCATCTTTATTTAAAGAAATTATTGCTTCTGTTGCCGCTTTACTTCCAGCTAATGTTGTATAATATGGTATATTAGCAGATAATGCAGCTCTTCTTAATGAAAAACTTTCTTTAATTGATTGTTCTCCTTCAGTAGTATTAAATATAATATTAACTAATCCATCTTTTATAGCATCTACTAAATGAGGCCTTCCTTCACTAACCTTATTAATTTTAGTAACTTTTATATTATTTATTTCTAGATATTTTGATGTACCTTTAGTTGCAATTATATCAAAGCCCAAGTTTAATAGTTTTTTACATATTGGTAAAATTTTTATTTTATCTGAATCTTTTACAGAAATAAATAAAGTCCCCGATTTTGGTAAATTAGATCCAACGGCCATTTGAGATTTAGCAAATGCTTGCCCAAAATTTTGTGCTAATCCCATGGCTTCCCCAGTTGATTTCATTTCTGGACCTAAAAGTGTATCTACTCCTGGAAATCTTCCAAAAGGAAAAACAGCCTCTTTAACTGAAATCTTGTTTGTTTTATACCAAGGCAAAATCTTGAAAGAAGATAGTTTCTCACCAGCCATTATTCTAGCTGCGATCCCTGCAAATTGATTACCTGTAGCTTTTGCTACAAATGGAACAGTTCGACTCGCTCTTGGATTAACCTCTAATATATAAATTTTGGGATTATCTGTTTCAATATCTTTGATTGCAAATTGAATATTCATTAATCCAACTACCTTTAGGGCTTTAGCTAAAGTATTCGATTGCTTTTCTATTTCTTTTATTGTGTGTGCAGGTAAACTGTGAGGAGGGATTGTACATGCTGAATCACCAGAGTGAACGCCTGCTTCTTCAATATGTTCCATTATCCCCGCAACTATAGATAAATTCTTATCAGCAATGACATCAACATCAACTTCTATGGCATCAGATAAAAATCTATCTATTAATATAGGGTTTTTGCCAAAAGTAGAAATAATACTATTAATGTATTGATTTAGAGACTCTTCGTTATGAATTATCTCCATAGCTCTGCCACCAAGAACATATGAAGGTCTTACTAAAACTGGATAACCGATTTTTTTAGCTATATTAACTGCCTCACTAGAAGAGCTACATATTCCATTAGGCGGTTGTTTTAATTTAAGTTTTTTTAAAAGATTTTGAAACCTATCTCTATCCTCAGCTAGGTCAATCATATCAGGAGATGTTCCTATTATAGGAATATTAGATTCAGAAAGTGCTTTCGCTAATTTTAATGGTGTTTGACCACCATATTGAACGATACAACCTTTTAGTTCACCTTTGGAGTTTTCGTTATTTATTATTTCTAATACATCTTCTTCTGTTAGAGGTTCAAAATAAAGTCTATCAGATGTATCGTAATCTGTAGATACTGTTTCAGGGTTACAATTAATCATTATAGTTTCATAATCTTTAGAAGATAATGCGTAGGCCGCATGAACACAACAATAATCAAATTCTATGCCTTGACCTATTCTATTGGGACCTCCACCTAAAATAATTATTTTCTTTCTATCAGAAACTTCAGATTCATTAGAATATTTATTTTTGTATGCTTCTTCATAAGTAGAATATAAATAAGGAGTTTTAGAATTAAACTCTCCAGCACAACTATCTATTCTTTTATAAGAGGGTTTTACATTATATTTATCTCTTAAAGATGTAATTTTTTTTGTTTTTATATTTAGAATCTTAGCTATTCTTTTATCAGAAAAACCTTTAGATTTAATATACTGCATTTCTTCATAATTTTTTGGAACACCACTGTTTTCAATGGCTTTTTCAATTTCAATAATTTCCTCTATTTGTTTTAAAAACCAAGGGTCTATTTTGCTGCAATCAAATATTTCTTCAAGGTTTATCCCTTCTCTAAATGCTTGCGCTACATAAAGTATTCTCTCCGGAGTAGGCCTTGATAAAGCTGCTGAAATTGAAGATTTATCTCCACCATTTTTATATCCTGGAATTTTGATATTATTAAACCCATCTAGATCCGTTTCTATAGATCGTAACGCTTTTTGAAAAGATTCTTGGAAAGTTCTTCCTATTGCCATTGTTTCTCCTACAGACTTCATGGCAGATGTTAAAGTATCTTGGGCACCCTTAAACTTTTCAAATGCAAATCTAGGTATTTTTGTTACTACGTAATCAAGAGTTGGTTCAAATGATGCAGGTGTCGTTTTGGTGATATCATTTTCAATTTCATCTAAGGTGTATCCTATTGATAAACGAGCTGCGACTTTTGCAATTGGAAAACCTGTTGCTTTTGATGCAAGAGCTGATGAACGAGAGACTCTAGGATTCATTTCTATAACTACCATCCTTCCATCAGCTGGATTTATAGCAAACTGTACATTGGATCCTCCGGTTTCAACTCCAATTTCTCTTAATATAGAGATAGATGCGTTTCTCATCATTTGATATTCTTTATCAGTTAAAGTCAATGCAGGCGCTACAGTAATAGAATCACCTGTATGTATACCCATAGGATCTATATTTTCAATTGAACAAATTATTATTACGTTATCTGCTTTATCTCTAACTACTTCCATCTCGTATTCTTTCCAACCAATAATAGATTCTTCAATTAAAACTGAATTTACTGGTGAGGCATCTAAACCACCAGTTACAATTTTATCAAATTCATCTTTATTATAAGCTATTCCACCTCCAGTTCCGCCTAGAGTAAAAGAAGGACGAATAATGAGAGGAAGTCCTATTTGTTTTAAAGCATCATCTGCTGCTTTTTTATTTTCTGCTAAAATACCTTTAGGTGTAGTTAATCCAATTTTTTGCATTGCTGACTTGAAGAGTTCTCGATCTTCGGCTTTTTTTATAGCTTTTAGAGAAGCTCCTATTAGCTCTACATTATATTTTTTCAGCACTCCTGATTCTGCTAAACTCATTGCAGTGTTCAATGCAGTCTGTCCGCCCATAGTAGGTAAAAGTGCATCTGGTTTTTCATTAATAATAATTTTTGTAACCATTTCGGGGGTAATTGGCTCAATATAAGTTGCATCGGCAAAACCTGGATCGGTCATTATTGTCGCAGGATTAGAGTTTATTAAAATTATTCTATAACCTTCTTCTCTCAATATTTTGCATGCTTGAGACCCTGAATAGTCAAATTCACAAGCTTGCCCAATTACAATTGGTCCAGCTCCAATAATTAATATTGATTTGATATCAGTACGTTTAGGCATCTTTTTTCTTTATTTTCATAATTGCGTTATAAAAAGAGTCAAAAAAACCATATGTATCATGGGGGCCAGGAGATGCTTCTGGATGGTATTGAACAGAAAAAATAGGCTTATTTTTTACTTTTAATCCTTCAACTACTCCATCAAATAAAGAAGTATATGTTTCAGCAATATTTTTTGATAGCGTATTTCTTTTCACTACAAATCCATGATTTTGACTGGTAATTTCCACTTTATTGTTTTTATTATATTTGACTGGTTGATTAGCTCCTCTATGACCATTTTTCATTTTTTCTGTATCGGCCCCAAGCGCTAAAGCTATAAGCTGGTGTCCTAGACAAATGCCATAAATAGGTATATTTGTTGCTAATAACTTAATTAACAAATCTCTTACTATAATACTTGTCGCTTTTGGATCTCCAGGTCCATTAGAGAGAAAAATGCCGTCAGGATTAAGTTTTAATATATTTTTGTATGATATATTTAATGGAACTACTATAACATTAAAATTCCTATCTGCTAACATTCTAAGGATGTTTTGCTTAACTCCAAAATCTATAACTATTACATTCTTTTTATCATTTGATTCATATTCTTTATTTTGTAATTTAAAATAATTTTTGTTGAAATAGCTTTTATCTTTCCATAAATATTGTTTTTTGCAAGTAACTTTCGATGCTAAATCTCTACCTTCTAAACCTTGCCAGGATTTAATTAATTTAACTGCTTTTTGGATGTTTAAGTCACTTTTTACGTGATTTATAATCATACCATTTATAAATCCATTTTCTCTGAGTAAAGAAGTAATGGACCTAGTATCTATTCCTTGAATTCCTATGATTTTTTTTTTATTTAACCATTCACTCAAATTTGAATCAGATCTAAAGTTTGACGCAGAAGTGACATTAGCTTTTAAAATTATTCCTTTAGCAACAGGCGAAGTAGACTCATTATCATTAATATTTGTTCCTGTATTACCTATATGAGGAAAAGTAAATGTAATAATTTGTTCTGCATAAGAAGGGTCAGTAATGATTTCCTGATATCCTGTCATAGAAGTATTAAAACATAATTCTCCTATTGTACTTCCCTTGGCTCCAATACCATTGCCCCAATAAAAATCTCCATTTTCTAATATTAGTATAGCATTTTTTTTATGTATTAGATCTTTCAAGAGTTTGGGTTTGGATGATTTCATTTTTTAATAAAATTCCATATTAAGTAATTTTTGTAAAAAAGTATAATTGTCTCTTGGAAATCCACACTAATCAAATCATACATTTTGGTCAAGAAAAGTAATAATTATTATTTAAATTATTTTGAAATTTAATGTAATATAGTAATATTATAAACTAGGAACTTTAAAAGTGCTAAGAAATAAATTTAAAAATGAATTATTAGAAGCTATGAAAGAGAAAGATACTACTAGAGTATCAACTTTAAGGTTAATATTGGCTGCAATAAAAGATAGAGACCTAGAATCTAAGAGAAAAGGTAATGGGGATCATATTACTGATTCTAATATTTTAGATATTTTAGCTAAAATGGTTAAACAGAGAAATGAAACAGCTAAGATTTATGAAAAAGCTGAAAGAAATGAATTAGCCGAATCTGAATATAAGGAAATTGAAGTTATTAATACTTTTATGCCCAAAATGTTAACAAAGCTAGAATTAGAAAAAGTAATTGATGACTCTATAAAGATGATTGATGCTAAAACACTTCGTGACCTAGGAAAAGTTATCTCAAAAATTAAAGAAGATTATACTGGAAGGTGTGATTTTGCAGAGGTAAGTCAAATGGTAAGAGAGCGCTTAGAAAGGTGATAAAATTATTATATGCCTTTTTCAGATAAACTAGTAAATACAATTCATGATAAAATATTATTATCTGATTATATTGGGAGATCAGTAAATCTCTCAAAGAAAGGTAATGATTTTATTGGTTTATGTCCATTTCATAATGAGAAAACCCCTTCCTTTACCGTAAGTGATGATAAAGGTTTTTTCCATTGTTTTGGTTGTGGTGCTCATGGAGATATTATTTCATTTGTTATGCAAAAAGAGTCTATAGACTTTAAAGAAACAATAAAAATATTATCTTCAGAGATAGGTGTTAACATAGAGGATTATTCTTCTAAGGATAAAAAATCAATTGAGAAAGAGATTAATTATAAAAATATATATGATTTAACTAAAAATTACTTTAAAAATAATTTTAATAGCGAATCTGGAAATAAAGTTAAAATATACCTTGAAAAAAGGAAAATATCCTTAAAAGCTTCTGAATATTTTGAATTAGGTTATTCTGAAAATAAGATAGATAATTTGATAACTTATTTAAAAAGCAAAAGCTATTCTATTGATCAAATCATTGATTCAGGTTTAGGAAGAAAGTCTAGTAAAAACGATAAATCTTATGATTTTTTTAGAAATAGGCTTATATTTCCTATTCATAATTCAAAAGGCGAAGCTGTTGCTTTTGGAGGAAGGTCTTTAGATTCTATAGAGCCAAAATACCTTAACTCACCAGATACTGTTCTTTTTAAGAAAAGAAAAATATTATTTAATTATCATAGAGCAAAAAAATATGTCCAAAAACATAAAATGCCTTTTATAGTAGTTGAAGGGTATATGGACGTTATTGCTCTATACCATATTGGATTATATGGAGCTGTAGCGCCACTTGGTACAGCTTTATCTGAAGATCAATTGTTGCTTTTATGGAAAATTTCAGATGAACCGATAATTTGTATGGATGGAGATCAAGCAGGTTATAGATCTGCTATAAGAACTCTTAGTATAGCTATGAAAATATTAAAACCAGGAAAATCTCTTAAATTTGCATTTCTAAAGGATGGTGATGATCCAGATAACTTAGTTTTTAAAGATAAGAGACAGGAATTAATTGATAATATAGAGAATGCAACTTCTATGTTTGATGTATTTTGGAATAGTGAAATTTTAAATATAGATTTAAAAACTCCAGAAAAAAGAGCCGCTTTTAGATTGCTGATGGAAAAGAAAATATCTTTAATAGATGATGGGGTGGTTAGGAAAGAGTATAGAAATTCTTTTTATTCTTATTATAATAATTTATTTCCTAAAAATTATTCTGGTTATAAAAAAACTAATTATAAAAATGAAAATAGTGAACTAGATAAATTAAATGCCTATAGGGTAAATAATAATTCTTTTACATCATTAAGGGAGAAAAATCTTTTAGAAGCTATATTCAATAATCCAGCTTTATTAAAAAAGGTTGAAGAAGATTTTGCTTTACTTGCTTTTTCAAATAAAAGTATTGAGACTTTAAGGTTAGCATTATTAGACATATATAAAGAAAATGGAAATTTAACAGATTTAAATATAATTGAGTTAAAAAATGATTTAAGATATAGTCCATTAATTAAAGAAATTTTTAAACCAAAAAATTGGGCATCATCTAAATTTATACCAGAATATGTAAAGCCAAATGAAGATTTAAATTATATAGAAAAGTGCTGGAAAGAAGCTTTAAATTTACAAAAAAAGTGGTATAAAAAGAAAGATATATAGTATGCTTAGTTTAAGTTATTACTTGATAATTATGCAAACAAAATATAAGTAGTGAATATAATACTTCATGATAAATTTTAATAAATAGAAATCAAATTATGACTAAGAAAAGTAAAACAGCTAACAATAATTCTGATAATTCTTCTGTATCAGAGGAACAATCTTCAGATATTAGTGAAGTTGAAGTAAAAAAACTTATTTCTAAAGGTAAAGAAAAAGGTTATTTGACTTATGACGAACTAGCAAAAGTTCTTTCTCCTGAAAAATTTTCTTCGGAAAAAATAGAGGATATTCAAGCTATGATATCAGATTTAGGAATAAGCTTGGTGGATTCAGACGATGATTTAAATGACGGAGATCTTGAAGGCAAGAATCAATTAGTAAAGGAAGAAAACTCTAAGGATAATGAACTTGGAAGAACCGATGATCCTGTAAGAATGTATTTAAGAGAGATGGGTAATGTAGAGTTATTATCAAGAGATGGAGAAATAGCAATTGCTAAAAGAATAGAGGCTGGAAGAGATTTAATGTTTAGAGGTATTAGCCGTAATCCATTAACTCTTAGGAGTATTTCTAAATGGAATAAAGAGCTTAAAAAAGAAGTCATTTCTTTAAGAGACGTAATTGATTTAGAAGCCACTTATGGTTCTGGCCCTGATGGAGCTACTGTTAATAATCCATTGGCAACAGCAAAAGTTGCATCAACAATTCAATCAAATGAGATGAATGAAGAAGAAGGGTCTGAGGAAAACGAAGATTCTAATATTGAATCTTTCAATAGTGAAGAGGAAAATGATGGTAACGATGGAATGCCATCAATTTCTGCATTAGAAGAAATACTTCAGCCACAAATATTATTAGCATTTAAGCAGTTATCTAAATATTCAAAGTCAATGGATAAATATTGGCAACAAAATATTATAAATTTAGTGTCTGGAAAAGAAAATAAGGAAACGGATAAAAATAAATTTATTAAAAGTCAGTTTGAAGTTTCCAATATTATGCGTGGATTGCGTCTAGATACTAATAGAGTTGAAGAATTAATAGATGAACTATATGGAAAAAACAAAAGATTGTCTTCTCTTGAAGGTAAGTTAATTAGACTTGCAGCAAAAAATAAAATTAAAAAAGATAAATTTTTAGAATTATATACAGGTAAAGAGATACAAAAGGATTTAATTAGAAAATTATCATTAAATAAAGATAAAAATATTAAAGAGTTTATAAAGAATGAAAGATCGCAAGTTAAAGAAATACTTTCAGAAATTAAAAGTATATCTGAATATTGTAGTTTAGGAATATCAGAATTTAAGATACTTGTTAAAGCTATTGAGCGAGGGGAAAGAGAATCAGAGCAAGCAAAAAAAGAAATGATAGAAGCAAATCTGAGATTAGTAATATCAATTGCAAAAAAATATACTAATAGAGGGTTACAGTTTTTAGATTTAATTCAAGAGGGAAATATAGGACTTATGAAAGCTGTGGATAAATTTGAATATAGAAGGGGATACAAATTTTCAACCTATGCCACATGGTGGATTAGACAAGCTATTACAAGATCTATTGCTGATCAAGCAAGAACTATTAGAATTCCAGTTCATATGATCGAAACTATAAATAAATTGGTCAGAACCTCTAGACAAATATTACATGAAATTGGAAGAGAAGCTACTCCAGAAGAATTAGCTGAAAAATTAGCTATGCCGCTAGATAAAGTTAGAAAAGTTATGAAGATTGCTAAAGAGCCTATAAGCTTAGAAACTCCTGTAGGAGATGAGGAAGATAGTCATCTAGGAGACTTTATTCATGATACAAATGCAATTATTCCATTAGATGCAGCTATTCATGAAAATTTAAAAGAACAAACTACTCAAATATTAGCATCATTAACACCAAGAGAAGAAAGGGTTTTAAGAATGCGTTTTGGTATTGGAATGAATACTGACCACACATTAGAAGAAGTTGGTCAGCAATTCTCAGTTACTAGAGAAAGAATTAGACAAATTGAAGCAAAAGCATTACGTAAATTAAAACATCCATCTAGATCAAGAAAATTAAAAAGTTTTTTAGATGAAAAATAGTGTATTTTGGGGCCCGTAGCTCAGTTGGTTAGAGCAAACCGCTCATAACGGTTTGGCCGTAGGTTCGAGTCCTACCGGGCCCACCAAAAAATATCTATTAAAGTTTGCTTTATTATGTCTTTTAAGGTTACTTTTAATTTATATTATTAAAGTTGTAATATTGATTATGGGAGGATATCAAATGGATGCTAAAGTAATTTGGCTACTAGTTTTTGTGGGTTTATATTGGGCGTATTGCGTCTTTTGGGGAGTTAAAGGGCATTTACAAGCGAAAACTGCAAGTGATTACTTTTTAGCTGGCAGAGGAATATCTATTTGGGTCTTTATTTTAGCAGCTACTGCTACTTCATTCTCAGGATGGACATTTATGGGACATCCAGGATTAATTTATAGAGATGGATTTCCATATGCTTATGCTTCTTTTTATGCCATAACAATTCCTTTTACTGGAGTAATGTTTTTAAAACGACAATGGATGCTAGGTAAAAGGTTTGGTTTTGTAACACCTGGTGAGATGTTGTCAGATTATTTTAGATCTGATTTTATAAGAATATTAGTTGTATTAGTCGCGTTAGTTTTTTCAGTTCCTTATTTAGGTATTCAATTAAGAGCTTCAGGCTTTTTGTTTAATGTTTTAACTGATGGAATGTTTAGCGTAAATGTTGGAATGTGGGCATTATCAGCGGTTGTATTTTTGTATGTTGCAACTGGCGGTTTAAGGGCTGTAGCATATGTGGATACCATGCAATGCATACTTTTAGCAGGTGGTATAATGGTAATAGGAGCTATAGCACTTATAAATATAGGTGGATTTAGTAATTTAATAGATGGAATAGCTGCTTTATCTCAAAATGATACAAAATTAACACCGGATGGTTATAGCCATTATATAGCAATACCAGGAGTCATTCAGTATGTTAAAAGTGGAGCAGAGGCTGTTGGAGGAGCCTGGACCGGTATTATGGTATTATCTTATATGTTTGCACTAATGGGAATTCAGTCAGCTCCAGCATTCACAATGTGGTCATTTTCAAATAAAAGTACTGACGCTTTTGCTCCTCAGCAAGTTTGGGCTTCAGCATTTGGAATTGGTTTTATTTTAATGAGCTTTACTGCTATTCAAGGCATAGGAGCACATTTTTTAGGAGCAAATGCTGCTATGTTATCTGCGCATCCAGACTTAGTTAATAATGTTATGGGGGCAGGCTTACAAAATCAAGATATTATGGACACAGCAGGAAAACAAGGTATGTTAGTTCCTCAGTTAATATACCTAATGACTGATAGTGCACCTTGGTTAGTTGGACTTTTATCAGTCTGTGCATTAGCAGCTATGCAATCTACTGGTGCAGCATATATGTCAACAGCAGGCGGAATGCTAACAAGGGATTTAGTTAAAAGGTTCTTAATGCCTAATGCATCACATAATATACAGAAAATTTTAGGCAGGTCAGGAGTAGGGCTTATAGTTCTAGCAGCTTTATTAGTTGCAACTGTATCTAAAGATGCTTTGGTTCTTCTTGGAGGTTTAGCTGTAGCTTATGGTTTTCAAATGTGGCCTGCACTTATTGCTATATGCTGGTGGCCATTTCTTACTAGAGCAGGAGTTACAATAGGTTTAATTGCAGGTTTAATAGCTGTTACATTAACTGAAAGTATGGGAAGAGATGTTTTTGGAATTACAGCGTGGGGACGATGGCCATTAACAATTCATTCAGCTGGTTGGGGTATAGTATTTAATTTAGGATTAGCAATAATCATATCTTATTTTACTCAAAATTCATCTGATACTGAACATAAAATGAAGTTTCATTCATTTTTGAGAGAACATTCTTCATTATCAGAAGAAAAAAGAAGATTAATTCCGACAGCTGTAATTATAACGTTATTATGGTTTTTCTTCGGCATTGGGCCTGGAGCAGTAATAGGAAATTGGATATTTGGAAGTCCCCTTGATCCAAATACCTGGGTATTTGGTATTCCTTCTATTTGGGCTTGGCAAATATTATTCTGGATTTTAGGTGTTTATATGATGTGGATGCTTGCATATAAGATGGAAATGTCTACTCCTCCTAAAGATTTTAGCGCATTAACGGATGATATTGGTGATAAATAATTATAATGAGGATTTCATACAGACTATAGTATAGTAGTCTGTATGTTTTAAAGTATTAAATGCTCAATAGTTATTATTTATTAAGTGTTATTATTTTAGCACTACTATTGTATTACCCTGTAAATAAAATAATTTTTGTTTTAAGTGTTAGAAGGTTAGAAAGAAAAATCTGTAAAAAATTAAATGATAATCAAAAAAATGGTCAATTAAAAAGGTCTAGGTTTATATCCATAATTTTGATTTTATTTTTTTCATGTTTATTTAATATTAATATTCTCTCTGTAAAATAGGTATATTCTTATTGTCGCTTAATACAAAACAATCAGATCCAATTTATAGTATTTTAGTTAAAATTAGTATTATCTTATTTTTATTATTTACTGGTTGGCTTTTATATGATCATTTTATAAATCGGCCGCCAGATATCAGATTTTATCTTACTGCAAATAATGCTTTTAAAGATAAAAGATATGATATTTCTCTTGAGAATTATCTAAAAGCTTATAGTTATAATCCTACCGATGCTTATATCATAGAAGGTATTGCAAGATCTTATATGGAATTAAATGATTTTGAAAATTCATTTAAATACTTTGATTTAGCCATAAATACTGACCAAGAGTTTGCACCAGCATATGCAAATTTAGGTGTTCTATATGACAGAAATAAGGATTATTTAAATGCCATTAAATTTTATGAAATTGCTTTACAAATTGACCAAGATTTATCGGAAGGAATGCATTGGATTGATCGTCTTTTATATGATGTAAGAACAAAACCCCCTACAATTATGGATAGGTTGTTATATTTAAAAGATCAGATGTTGCTTCCGGAAGATGAAAGAATATTGTCAATTGAAGAGATTAATAACGAACAAATTAATTATGAAAAATAACTAAATTATATTTAATATATCATCTAAAAAAACTCTCATAAAAAATATTAGTGCAATACAGCCAAATAGAAGTCGAACAAAATCTTTTTCTCCTTCCTTGTCTCTATATGTTATTCCATGCCAAGCAATTATGCCTGTTGCTAAAATGAAAATCCAATTAAATAATTCTTCCATGATAAAAAATTGAAAAACCTAACAATTAATAATATATTTAATATCTATGAAATTTGATAATATACTTATAAACGGACCAAAAGAAGCAAAAAATATATTATTGTTGGCTCATGGTGCAGGTGCCCCAATGGATTCTTTGTTTATGAATACCATTTCAGATGGGTTAAATAAAAATGGTATAATTACTATCAGATTTGAATTCCCATATATGGCAAAAAAAAGATTAGGTAAAAATACATTTCCGGACAAGTTTGATGTGATGTGTGAATTTTATAATAAAATATATTTTTATATAAAAAAAACAAATCCTAATAAAAATATTTGGTTAGGAGGAAAATCAATGGGAGGAAGAGTTTCGGCTGTAATAAGCAGTTCTCTTGATATAAAAGGTGTTATTGTATTTGGTTATCCTTTTCATCCTATAAATAAATTTGATAAGCTAAGACTTGAAAGCTTACAATTAAGTGGTCCACCAATTTTAATTATTCAAGGTACAAGAGATAAATTTGGAACAATTGATGAAGTTAAAAAATATAAAATTCATAAAAACAATACTATCTACTGGATAAAAGATGGTGATCATTCATATAATACATTAAAAAAATCTATATTAAGTAGTGAAGAAGCTATTATTCAGGCATATAACCAAGCTTCATTATTTATAAAAGAAACTAAATCTATTTTATTTTAAATTTTTTAATTATATCTTTTTGTCTGTTATGTAATTCTTTTTCATCAAAGTTACTAATTAATTCTTCAATAATTTTATGCCAATTTAATTCTGCATTTAAATGCATAAAAACAGAGCCAAGGCCTACTGCAGCTCTATCTATAAGTACAAATTCTTTTGGTGGGCTAACACCACCTAATTTTTTAAGTTCTTTATAAACATTTGATGCAACTTCTTTTCCATTTTTTTCTGCATTAGGATCTTGAATTTGCCTTTTTTTATTTTCTAAAAGCGGACCATAAATATATAGAGCCCATATATTTAAAACTTTTATTAAATCTTTTGATAAATTATTAAATCCCCATGATTTGTATGCATTTATTGCTAGTTTTTGATTATCATCTCTCATAGCTATATATAAATCTATAACGCCTTTAACAAATTTGGCTGGAAAGACTCTAATACAACCAAAGTCTAGTAAATTTATATTAGGTTTGTTCTCATTTGAATTATCAACTTGGTAATTTCCAGGATGAGGGTCTCCATGAATAATTCCAAATTTATAAAAAGGTATATACCAAGCATAAAATAATGTAAGTGCTAAATGATTTTTAATTTTTTGGCTAGAATTTTTCCATTTCATAAATGATTCTCCTTTAAGCCAAGTCATAGTGAGAAGTCTATTTGTAGACAATTCCTCAATTGGTTTAGGAATATTTATATATTTTTCATCTTTAAGCATTTCATTAAACAAAAGCATGTTTTTTAATTCTCTTTTGTAGTTAAGCTCTTCTTTAAGCCTCTCTGAGAGCTCGTTATAGATATCTTTAGTTTTAATAGTTTTATCCCATGTGCCATAGAGAGAGAATATTAGTTTTAATTGCTTAAGATCTGCATCAACGGTAGATATCATATCAGGGTATTGCAATTTACATGCTATATCATTACCCTTTATTATTGCTTTATGGACTTGCCCAAGTGAAGCTGCATTTTTAGCAACTCTTTCAAAATTATCAAATTTTGTCAGCCAGTCAGGCCCTAGCTCGCTAGACATTCTTCTTTTTACAAAAAACCAGCCCATAGATGGAGCTTCTGCTTGAAGAGATTGTAATTTTTCAGCATATTCTTTAGGTAGAGCATCTGGAATAGTTGATAGTAATTGTGCAACTTTCATTAATGGTCCTTTAAGACCACCTAAAGCATTTAATATAATATCGGCATTTTTATCTAAATTATTACTACCTATTATTTTATTACCTGCAATACGCGCGGTAGCTCCAGTTATTTTTCTGCTAACATTAGCATATCTCTTAACTTTTCCAGTTAATGTAGATTTATTTTTGTCCATAAAGCATAAATTTCATAATTATATATTTATTTACGAACATACCACAATGATAGATTTTTTATATTATTCTGCAGCTATTGCTGAAATTGGACCATCCTCTTTAGAGTTCCATATTTCTAATAGTTCTTCTCTTTTTCTTTCTGCCTTTTTGATATTTTCTTCTTTAACGTGTCCATATCCTCTTATCATTTCTGGAACAGATGCTATTTGAACTGCTAAAGAAATATTTTTTGAATTAAGTTCATTCAATATTTTATTAAGGTCATTTTTATATTGCTCAATTAAAAATCTTTCCATTTTACGTTCTTTTGTTTTACCAAAGGGATCTAATAATGTACCTCTTAAAAACTTAAATTTTGATAGAATTTTAAATATAGGGAGTATCCATGCACCTATAGTTATCTTTTTAAGTTTACCTGTATTAGGGTCCTTCGGAGAAAATAAAGGAGGAGCCACATGGAATTTTAATTGAAGCTTTCCTTCAAATGCGTTATTTAGTTTTTCTTTAAACTCTCCATTAGTATATAATCTAGCTACTTCATATTCATCTTTATATGCCATTAGTTTATATAAATATTTCGCAACTGCTGTTGATAAATCTTGTTTATCTTTCTCTATTGTATTTTCCCGCTTAATTGTTTTATTTACGTAATCTAAATAAGAATCTGAATATTGTTTATTTTGATAGTTTTCAAGAAAACTTGTCCTATCTTTTATAATCTCATTAATGCCATACTCATCTTTATCTATTTCAATATTATTCATAAATGGAGCAGCTTCTTTTTCAACATAGTTGTAATCATATGCAGCCATTCTTCCCCATCTAAAAGCTGACAAATTCATATCTATAGCTATATTATTAAGTTTTATAGCCTCTTCCATAGTTTCAGGAAGAACAGGTATCAAACCTTTTTGAAGAGCATAGCCTGTTATAAACATATTTGAACCTATAGAATCTCCAAACATTGCTGTTGCTATTTTTATTGCATTTATAAAATTTGTTTCTTTAGATGATTTTTCAATAATTTGTCGAATGCGTTTACCTCCAAATGAATGGTCAGGATCTAAAACAAAACCTGCAACAGGTGTCTCATGATCATTTATAATAGAATGAGTACTATTGATATTCATTAATTCTCTTACAGGAGAAGTTGTTACTACAACCATATCGCAGCCTAAAATTAAATCAGCACTAGTTTTACCTACTTTAACAGAGTGAATTTTTTCTGGTGTTGATGCTACTCTAATATGGCTTAGTACTGCTCCTCCTTTTTGAGCAACTCCCACTTGGTCTAAAACACTTACTCCTTTATTCTCCATATGAGATGCCATGCCGATAAGTGCGCCTATTGTTACAACGCCTGTGCCGCCTATTCCTGTGACTACAATATCAAATGGTTTATCTAAGTTTATTTCTTTTGGTTTAGGTAATTTATTAAATATATCCATAGGTAGATCTGATGCAGCTGTTATTTTTCTTTTTCTAGGGGTAGCACCTTGAACTGTTACAAAAGAAGGGCAGAAACCATCTACACAACTAAAATCTTTATTACATGTAGACTGGTTTACTTTACGTTTTCTTCCAAATTTTGTTTCCAGAGGTTCAATAGAAATACAATTCGATGTTTTAGAACAATCTCCACAACCTTCACAAACAGCATCATTTATAAAACTTCTTTTATCAGGGTCTTCCATTAATCCTCTTTTACGTCGTCTTCTTTTTTCAGTAGCACAAGTTTGATCATAAATCATAACTGTTACTCCTGGCCATGATCTTAGTTCTTTTTGAACTTGATCTATTTCACTTCTATGGTTTATCGTAGTCCCTTCCGCAAAGTTTGCATTTACTCCATATTTTTCTGGTTCATCTGAAACGACAGCTATTCTTTTGACGCCTTCCCCATATAATTGATGAGAAATTCTTGCTGGCGTAGGAACTCCCTCAGCAGGTTGTCCTCCTGTCATAGCTGTTGCATCATTAAATAATATTTTATATGTAATATTGACTTTAGCAGCTACAGAAGCTCGTATAGCAAGTATTCCTGAATGCGTATAAGTGCCATCTCCAATATTTTGGAATATATGACTATCTTCAACGAAAGAAGACATTCCTATCCAATTAGCTCCTTCTCCACCCATATGTGTAAAGAGATCAGTATCTCTATCCATCCAAGCGGCCATAAAATGACAGCCTATGCCTGCCATTGCTTTACTGCCTTCCGGAACTTTAGTAGAACTATTATGAGGACAACCTGAGCAAAAATAAGGAGTTCTATTTGCAATACCTTGAACGGCAGCAGTATCTGGCTCATTTTGCTTAATAATTCTTAATTTTTTTAATAAATTTTCATCTTTATAATTTAAGGTTATTCTTTCAGCTATTATTTCTGACACAAAGTCCGGTGTAAGTTCACCTATAGAAGAAATAAGTTCTTTTCCACCTTCATCTCTTTTACCAATAATTTTTTTTGGTCTATTATCTTTGTTGAATAGAATTTCTTTAATTTGATCTTCAACCAAAGGTCTTTTTTCTTCGAATACAAGCACTTCATTCATATTTTCACAAAAATCAATAATAGATGATTCTTCTAATGGCCAAGGCATGCCAACTTTAAATAAATGTAATCCAATTTGACTAGCATATTCTTCATCAATTCCAAGGTCTGATAAAGCTTGTCTTACTTCTGCATATCCTTTTCCAGTAGCAACAATTCCTATATTTTTTTTTCCTTTTGACCAAATACTCTTATTTATTTTATTAGCTTTTACAAAAGCTTTAACTGCAGGTATTTTAATTTTATTTAAACGATTCTCTTGTCCAAGAACGTCATCTGGCCATCTAATATGAACTCCTTCTTCGGGTAAAGCATATTCAGGAGTATTAATTTTTATTCTATCCAAATCTACATTTACTGAAGCAGAGCTATCCATTGTAGCAGTCACGCATTTCATTGAAACCCAAACGCCTGCATATCTTGATAATGCTATTCCTATTAAACCATAATCTAAAAGCTCTTGAACATTTGACGGATTAAGTATTGGTATTTGTGCATCAACCATTGCATATTCGCTTTGGTGAGCTAAAGTTGAGGATTTTGCTGTATGGTCATCTCCTAAAAGTGCTAAAACTCCACCATGAGGACTTGTTCCCGCTGAATTTGCATGTTTGAATGCATCTCCAGATCTATCTACGCCTGGTCCTTTTCCATACCAAATCCCAAATACCCCATCTTTTGTACTTTTAGATATTAGTCCTGATTGTTGAGAACCCCATACTGCAGTAGCCGCCAAATCTTCATTAAGTCCGGATTCAAAGTTTATATCATTATTTTTTAAAAATTTTTTAGCTGTCCATAGAGATTTATCATACATTCCAAGTGGCGAACCTCTATAACCTGATATAAAAGCTGCCGTGTTTAAGTTTTGATTTTTATCTTTTTGTCTTTGAATAATTGGTAGCCTAACTAGTGCTTGAGTACCAGTAATATAAACCCTGCCTTCTTCTAAGGTATATTTGTCGTCCAAAGTAACTTTTTTAGATTTTAATTCCATATTATATAATCCCATATTATATAATCTAATATATATTAAACTAATAAAACAGTTTTTATTGCAATTCAGTCATGCAATTTTTGTTAAAATAAAAAGCTATTGTATTATAGACTATTTTTAAATATTTTAAAAACAAATTTATAATAAGTGTTTTAAAGTATAGTTTATAAATAATGATTAGGAAATATTATTAAGATATGACAACATTAATAACTGGAACAGCTGGGTTTATCGGCTCGCATTTAGCTAGAAATCTCCTTATTAGAGGAGATAAAATATTAGGAATAGATAATATATCTGATTATTATGATGTGAATTTAAAATATGATAGGCTAAATAGTTTAAAAAGTTATAAAAATTTCATTTTTGAAAAGATTGATATCTCCAATTATTCAGATTTGGAAAAAATAATTAAAAAATATAAAGTGACTAAAATTTGTCATTTAGCGGCACAAGCTGGAGTTAGATATTCTTTAGAAGCTCCTATGGAGTATATTAAAAGTAATATTGTTGGTCATCTAAACATGTTAGAAATATGTAGGAAATATGAGATCAAAAATATAGTTTATGCTTCCTCTTCTTCAGTTTATGGAGGAAATACTAAAATTCCTTTTTCTATTAGTGATAGAGTTGATACCCCGGTTTCTTTATATGCGGCTACTAAAAGATCAGATGAATTAATGTCATATACTTATAATCATTTATATGGAATAAACACTATAGGGCTTCGATTTTTTACTGTTTACGGTCCATGGGGAAGACCGGATATGGCAACTTGGATTTTCACAAGAAAAATAATAAATGAAGAGCCTATAGAGGTTTTTAATAATGGCAATATGGAAAGAGATTTTACTTATATTGATGATATAATAAATGGAACAATATCTATATTAGACTCATGTAAAGATGACAGTAATAAGAGTTTTTCTAAGGTTTATAATATTGGAAATAATAAACCTGAAAATTTATTAAATTTTATTTCATTAATAGAAGAAAATTTAGGTAAAAAAGCTATTAAAATAATGAAGCCTCTTCAGAAAGGTGATGTACCTAATACTTATGCTGACATTAAAGATATACAAGCAGATTACAATTTTACACCTAAAACAAAATTAGCTGAAGGTATTCCTATGTTTATTGAATGGTTTAAAAGTTATCATAATATAAATTAATTAATGTTTATGGAATTTACTATTTAATTTTTCTATTCTTTCAATAGATTGTTCTTCTTGATATTTTTCTTTCCAATCCTTATAGGGCATTCCGTAAACTAACTCTCTTGCATTATCGTAGTCCACACTAATTCCATTTTTTGAGGACTCTTCAGAGTACCATTTAGAAATACAATTTCTACAGAAATCTGCTAATTCCATTAAATCTATATTTTGAATATTAGGGTTTTCTTGAAAATGTTTTATTAGTCTTCTAAAAGTTGCGGCCTCAATTTTTTCTTTTAAATTATCATCCATAGTTTATTCTCCAGTTAAAGTTATTTTAAGATAAGTTAAGTTTTTTTGCAAAATTATTATATGGAGTACCAAGTTTAATTTGTGAATAATAAATGGCTTGACTAATTTTAATAGATAGTTCCTCCATTTTAGAGGAATTATTTTTTGATAAAATATCATTTCTTATTTCTATCGATATAAAAGGCCTTTTATCTATTTCTCCATGATAGGTCATTGTATAATTGACATCTTCATAACCACTGTATGGTTTATTTTTTCCAATTTTATAATTTGAATTGCTATTCAGATATTGACTTATTGGTTTATATAGACTTTTGTCATCTCTATATAGTAAGCCAATTTCCCAAGGACGTTTTTTTTTATTCTGCAATGATGCGGTAAATGAGTGGATACATATTAACGAAGTTTTACATAAAAATAATTTATCCATATTTTTTAAAGTAGATTTTAATTGATTATGATAGGTTTCATGAAAATTATTTATTCTATGTAGTTTTTCTGATTTAGATAAATTTTTATTTCCAGGAATTTCTATACCATCACTTTTCTCAGTAATTAAATTTATATGGTTTTTATCTCTATTTAAATCTATAAACAGTCTAGAATATTTTGCTAACACAGCATTAGTTTTGAATATGCTAGATAGTTTTTTTGTTAATGTTTGAGCTCCTATGTCATATGCTATATGGCTTTTAAGAATTTTTTCTTTTAATCCAAGTTTTTTATATTGATTAGGTATTAAATTTGAAGCATGATCACAACAAAATAGTAATGGAAGTTTAGGGCGTCTTTTTGTAATGTTTACGAAATTATTAATGATCATTAGTAGCCAAAAATGTGCAATTAAATAAATTATTTCTTTTTAAAGATATAATTAGATAAGAGTATAAGTCTAATGAAAAATAATAGTTTAAAAAAAATTCTTATAAAAATGTTTGATGAGGCAGTATCAATTTCTCATCCTGCAAATATAATGTCTAAATATATACCGGATAAACAGCCTTCTGGAAAAACAGTTATAATTGGTGCTGGAAAAGCTTCTGCTGAAATGGCTAGAGCTTTTGAAATAGCATGGAAAGAAAAAGGATATAATGACCTGAATGGAATAGTTATTACAAGATATGGTCATAAAAGGAAATGCGAGAATATTAAAATTATTGAGGCTTCTCATCCTACGCCTGACAAGGCCGGTTTAGAAGCAACCAGTGATATTATAAATTTAATAAAACCACTTAAAAAAGAAGACCTATTAGTAGTTTTGATTTCAGGAGGTGGTTCATCATTATTAGTTTCACCATTAAAAAATATAAGTTTAGATGAAAAACAAGATTTAACTAATGACTTATTAAGATGTGGGGCAACAATATCTGAAATTAATTCAGTAAGAAAACACTTATCTAACGTTAAAGGAGGAAAATTGGCTAGTTTTGCATATCCTGCAAAAACTATTACTTTAGCTATAAGTGATGTTCCTGGAGATGATTTTGGCGTGATAGCATCAGGGCCAACTTATCCCGATAACACCAGTAATAAAGATGCATTAGATGTTTTATATAAATATAATATTAGTTGTTCCAAAAATATTTATGAAATATTAAAGTCTGACAATAATGAAACTCCTAAAAGTAACAATAAAATATTTAATAATTCTACATTTAATTTAATTGCTCGACCACAGAATGCTCTTTTAGAAGCTGCAAAAGTTGCAAAAAAACAAAACTTTTATCCTCTAATATTAAGTGATTCAATTGAAGGAGAATCAAACGATGTAGGTTTAGTGCATTCAGCAATCGTGAAACAAGTTATAAAGTTTGGGCAGCCTGCTAAAGCTCCTTTATGTATTTTATCCGGAGGAGAAACCACCGTCACAATAAAAAATAATAATGGAAAAGGAGGTAGAAATACTCAATTTTTACTTTCTTTAGCAATTGCTTTGGCTTCAACGAAAAACGTATACGCTATTGCATGCGATACTGATGGTATTGATGGTAGTGAGAATAATGCGGGTGCAATATTATATCCTGATACTCTTGAACGGGCTTATAAAAAGGGTTTAAACCCGAAAGATTATTTAGAAAGAAATGATTCTTATTCTTTCTTTTATAAATTAGGAGATATATTAGAAACTGGCCCCACATACACTAATGTAAATGATTTTAGAGCAATACTAATTACTAATTAATAGATTAACCTTGTCTAGCTTTTAATCTAGGATTCTTTTTATTAATTACAAAAGTTTTGCCGTATCTTTTTATAACTTTACAATCTTTATCACGAAGCTTTGCACTTTTAAGTGATTTTAAAACTTTCATAGCAATTTCCTAATATTAAATAAGAGGATATTTAAACTTAGTTGTGTTTTATGTCAATAATATCTATTATTTTTTATCTATTAGTCTTTTAGTTATAAGAAGAAATACAGCTGCCGCTAATATTGCAGATACTCCATTAGCTCCTAATGAATTTGCAATTTCTGTAAAGTTTGTTGCAACGCTTGTGGGAAATGTCCCAGAACTTTCTCCTAAGAGTAAAAAAAGAACTAATCCTGCGATCGCTATAGCTAATCCTAATTCAGATAATTTCCAAATTAACTTGCTTAGTGATGTAATTTGGACAGAATACTTTTTTAGAATATTTTCCATTTTGCCACCTTCTTTATATTACGCTCTACTTTTTAAATTTAAAACTACTAAAAAATAGAGCGCATATAAATAGAAAAAGTCATAAAAGAATATTTATAACTTTGTACTTATTTTATTTTTTTCCGAATAGCCACATAATAACGCCAACCGAGATTAAACCGGCAAGTCCAGCATTACCAAGCTGATTTACAAGCGAAATAACATTAGTTACCACGCTTCCGAAAAAAGACATGTTACCTGAACCAACTAAAAGTTGTGCTGCTATAGCAAGTGCCAGCAGCATAATAGCTAATTCAGTTAAGGCACCAATTGTACCTTTTATACTATTTATTAGTGACATATAAAACTCCCCTTGTTTATTAAGTCGACCCACTGTGAAATATTTTTTATAAAATGTCAATATATAGTATCTTTATTTAATTTTTATACACTACCTAGTAAATTGTGGATAAATATTTTAAATCTTTAATTGAAATAACATTATATTATATTAGTTATTAATATCTTAATAATTTCTCAGTTAAGTAAGGATATTTTTATATGATAAACTTAAAAAAATTACATCATAATGCATACAGGTGTATTGATTCTGAGGCTACTAGAAAATTTTATGAAGATTTTTTAGGGCTACCTTTAGTTAAAGCTTTTGAGATAAATGAAACTTATACTGGAAATAAAACAAAGGTATTACATACATTTTATTCTTTAAGAGATTCTTCTTCATTAGCTTTTTTTGAGGTTTTAAATAATCCATTAGAATATAAACGTTGGCATGATTATGATCTTCATATCGCCTTAGAAGTAGAAGAATCAATTTTAATTGATTTCTATAATAAGGGAAAAAAATTAAATATAGAAACAAGGGGAATTTCTGATCATGGTTTTATAAAATCTATTTATTTTAGAGATCCAAATGGTTACGTTATCGAATTAACAACACCTATTGAAAACTATGAAAATAAATATACAAGTAAACCAAGAGAAATTCTAAATGATTGGACTAACAACAAATATGATAAAAATAAATAAACAAATCCTTTATATATATTATTTTATTATAATTTTTATTTTTTCAATAAATTATAGTTATGCATCAGATAATTCTAAATGGTTAAGTATAAATAAGAAAGGTATGCAAGAATATAAAGAAAGAGATTTTATTAATGCTGAAAAATATTATTTAAAAGCTATCACAGAGGCTAGAAAATCAAATTTAGGGCCTGAATTATCAGCTACACTAAATAATTTAGGTTTATTAAAAATAGAAGTTCTTAAATTTAAAGAAGCAGAAGTTTTAATTAATGAATCACTAAAAATAAGACTTCAGCATTATGGTTTAAATCATAGATATGTTGCACAAAGTTATAATAATTTAGCTAGAGTTTACGAATCGTCTTTAAAAATGAGTGAATCTATTGATTTATATATTAAAGCAATAGAAATTTATGAAAACTTAGGCGATAGATATAATATGTTGCTAGCCAGAACTTTAGTTAACCTCTCCACTGTACAGCTTAAAATTGAAGAACTAGATATAGCTCAAATGAATTTGATAAGAGCATTAGCTTTATCAAATAAATACAGCGAGGATAATAGTGTAAGTTTATCTGCTATGCAAAATTTAGCAGCTTTATTAACTCAAAAAGGAAATTTTGTCGAAGCAGAGGAAATATACCTTAATTTAATAAAAATAGGTAAAAATAATAATAAAGAAAATTCAGTAAGTTTTGCAAGGGTCTTAAATAATCTAGCTGTATTATATAAAAAACAATGTAAATATGACCTAGCTTACCCTTATATTTCTAAGGCAATTAATATATGGAAAAATTTATCATCTTCAGACTATTCAAATCTTGCAGCAGCCTTTCATAATCAAGGAGAATTATATAAAGCTCAGGGTAAATATATTTTAGCTATTGAATCTTTTAAAAATGGTATAGGTCTTTTAGATATTTCAATAGATGATTTTTATGAACAGTATATTGAGCAATCTTATTCTTTGATAAATTTATATTTAAAAATGGGTAAAAAAGAAGAATCAAAAAACTTATTAGATACCATTAACAATATTAGATCTGATAGGGGAGAGACTAATATTACATTAGAGAATCTACCCGACGAAATATATGAGGAATGCTCATCTTCAAATATATAAATTTTATTTCTTAATTTTATCTACTAATAATTCAATTCTTTTTTGAGCTTCTCTAATTTCATTAGCTGTCATTTGTAGAGCAATAGAATCATCTCTTTGAACTGCCGCAGCTTTATTTCCATATAATGATGCAATTGTTAACCACTTATATGATTCGATTAAATCTTTGTTTACACCAGAACCAAGAGCATACAAAACTCCTAAACTTGCCTGTGCAGTAGAACTTCCTGCCATGGCTGCTTTATACCACCAAATTGATGCTTCTTTCGGGTTGGCAGGAACACCTAAACCAGAAAATAACTGTGCTCCTAACATTTCTTGTGCTTTTATATGATTTGATTCAGCTGCTATTCTAAACCAATATACAGCAGTAGAATGATCAGGAGGGTTTTTAGTTTCTAATGCTAAACGTCCTAACATATACTGTGCATCTGGATTTCCAGCATATGCATCTTCAGTAAGTTCTTTTTTTCTAGTCTCTAAATTTATTATTTCATCATCTGCTAGAGAGTATATTGAACTGTTTAGTATTATAAGAAATAATAAAAAAGAATTTATAAAAACAAACTTAATGTATTTAATTTTACTCAATATAACACCCTGTTTAAAATTAGTTATAGATAAAAAAGATATATATAGTAATTATTTATTTTTTTTTCTATGGATTTTTTTAAAAGTATAGTTAAATAGAATAATGGGAATAGGTTTATATAATAATATTGGGAGTTTTTTTATAATCTATTTTTAAATTGTTAACTAACTAAGAAAGGGAGGAGAGTTTATGACTCTTTTAATTAAAACGTTTTTGGGAATGATTGCTTTAGTGTTTTCTTTCCAAAGTATGGCTAATGATTGGTCATGGTATCATGGAGATGATAACGGTACTCGTTATTCTACTCTTGATCAGATCAATAAAAGCAATATTGGTGACTTAAATGTTGCTTGGATTCATCAACCTGGCGCTATAGAGCAGGGTCTTGAAGCTACACCAGTAGTTATAGATGGTGTAATGTATTATGCAGGTTCTTATAATCGTGTTTTTGCATTAGATGCAGCAACAGGAAAAGAACTTTGGCATTATTTTCCTGATTTAGATCCAATTGTTGATGAATTGTTCTTTACACCTTATACACGTGGTGTAACAGTTTCAAATGGTAATGTTACTATGGGTACTCTTGATGGACGTGCAATTGCATTAGACCAAAAAACAGGTAAAGAAGTTTGGTCAGTTCAATTAGTTGATACTACAAAATGTGCTTGTAACTTTACTTCACCTCCAGTTATGGCTGGCGACACATTAGTGTATGGTCAAACAGCTGGTGAGTATCCAATTCAAGGTAAAGTTTTTGGACTAGACCCTAAAACTGGTGAATCTAAATGGGTATTTAATACTATTAAAGACGACCCAGACTCATGGGGCGGAGACTCCGGTAAATACGGTGGTGGTGGATCATGGATGCCAGGTACATACGACGCATCTACAGATACTTACTTCTTTGGTACTTCAAATCCTGCTCCAGACTATGATTGGGGTGCAGTGCCAAATGGTGTTGCAACTGATGGAGCTAGACCAGGTGACAACCTTTACACTTCTTCAGTAATTGCTATGGATCCAAGTACTGGAAAAATTAAATGGTATCACCAAGAAATTCCTCATGATGACTGGGACTTTGATAGTGCTATGGGTGAATTCTGGTTATTAGACAGAGATAATAAAGAATTAGTTGTTCACCAAAATAAATCTGGTTTTGTATTTGTTTATAATCGTGGTAATGGACAAATTGAAAATGTCTGGAACATGGTTGAAAACTTTAATTGGGTAGAAAGTATTAATCCTAAGACTGGAGAGCTAATTGGAAGAAATCCTCCAAATATAGCTGAAAACCAAGATATGCTATCATGCCCATGGATTGCTGGCGGAAGAAGTTGGCATTCAGGTTCTTACAGTCCAAGAACAGGATTGTGGTACAATTCTGCTGCTGAAGCATGTCAGATTACAACAGTACGTAAAGAAGATCCAGTAACTGAGCCTATTGCTCAACTTTTCTTCGGTGCTGACTTAGCTGCTGCTGACTTACCAAATGGTAAAAAAGCTCATGGTCGTTTAGATGCTCGTGATCCTGTTTCAGGTGAGCGTGCTTGGGCTTATACATATAAATACCCACCATTAGGTAGTGTAGTTGCAACAGCTGGTGACTTAGTATTCCAAGGTGGTATTGACGGCACATTCCGTGCTTTTGATGCTAACAACGGAGATGTACTATGGTCATTTACTGCAGGTTCTGGTTTCCGTGGAGGTCCAGTATCATACAGTGCTAATGGTCAACAATACATAACTGTACCTTCAGGCTTAGGTTCATTAGTGATGGGTCTTTTCCCAACATTATGGCCAGAAGTTGCTGATTTCCCAGCAGGTGCTGCTATGATTGCATTTACACTTAAATAACCATTAGGTTTTTAAGTAAAAATTAGGCGGGGGATTTATTTCTTCCGCCTTTTTTTTATATATTTTTTATATTTTTGAATTATAATGTTTTTAGATAAATTTAATAATATGCTTATGGAGTAAATAAATAATGATTATTCGAAGAAATTTAATTCGAGGTATTGGGGCAAGTTTAATAGGTTTAAGCGCACATAATATTTTAAAGCCAGCATTGGCTGCTAAGTCTTTTAAAATAGAAGAAGAAAATATTTGTAATAATGAAGATTTTGTAATTCACAATGAACCCGTTAATGACGTAACAGAGATACAGATGGCAGCAGTAGATGATGTAGTTCATATGTTAAATGTAGGCCCTAATGGATCAAGATTTAGATATGATCCTATGCTTTCAGTAATAGATGTTGGTGGTAAAGTATTGTGGAAGGCTACTACTAAAGGGCATAACGTTGAGTTTATGGTAGCTCC
>CEUM01023755.1_pt1 | contig 83799 bp, 68 predicted proteins | sample 356421 | NCBI WGS metagenome assembly CEUM01 (sample SAMEA2622716, study PRJEB7988) | marine metagenome | biome: marine biome (ENVO:00000447); feature: surface water layer (ENVO:00002042); material: "saline water (ENVO:00002010), including plankton (ENVO:xxxxxxxx)" | depth 5 m
TGAAAGGCGCTTATATCGAAGAAGCTGTTTATTTGGGCGACGACCAAATAGAGGCACTTGTCAACATTAAGTCAAAGGATGAACTGATTGGGGAAATCATTACCCTACTTCAATCACCTGCAAAGAATGTGGTTTCTGCACTTCAATCAAGTGGCGGAACCCTAGCTGGAATTATAAAAACGCTTGCTGAAAAGGAAGCATAAAATTGTTAACATAACTTTATTATAAATACGTTCAAAATGGCAGATTTAAAAGATTTTGCAGAACAGTTGGTCAACCTCACAGTAAAAGAAGTGAATGAGTTGGCAGAGATTTTAAAAGAAGAGTATGGCATTGAGCCAGCTGCTGCTGCGGTTGCAGTTGCTGCAGGCCCTGCTGGAGGCGGTGACGCTGGTGGTGAAGAGAAGTCAGAATTTGACGTAATTCTCAAAGCTGCTGGTGGTTCAAAGCTTGCTGTCGTTAAATTGGTTAAGGAATTGACTGGTCTTGGCTTAAAAGAAGCTAAAGAATTGGTTGATAACGCGCCAAGCCCAATCAAAGAGGGCGTAGCCAAAGACGAAGCAGAAGGCCTAAAATCTTCTTTAGAAGAAGCTGGAGCAGAGGTAGAGTTAAAATAAACCCTACCCAACAAACATCACTAAGGCCACGGATTTTTCCGTTGGCCTTAGCGTCGTTTTTTAAAACGATAGCAGCATTGCTGTAATAATTTTTGTATCAAACACATTTTTGTTCATGTCTACAACATCTGAAAGACTCAATTTTTCCTCGGCTATACAAACGCCTGAATACCCTGATTTCCTGGACATACAAATCAAATCTTTTCAAGACTTTTTTCAACTAGAAACCAAGTCAAACGAACGCGATAACGAAGGTCTCTATAACACCTTTAAAGAGAATTTTCCGATATCTGATACCCGGAACCAGTTTGTTTTAGAGTTTCTCGACTATTTTGTCGACCCACCAAGATACTCCATCATTGAGTGTATTGAACGTGGTCTGACCTATAGCGTACCTTTAAAAGCGCGTTTGAAATTGTATTGTACAGATCCCGAGCATGAGGATTTTGAAACAATTGTACAAGATGTGTTTTTGGGAACTATTCCATATATGACGCCAAGTGGTACTTTTGTGATTAATGGTGCCGAGAGAATTGTGGTTTCACAACTACATAGATCCCCAGGTGTTTTCTTTGGCCAGTCATTTCATGCAAATGGTACAAAACTCTACTCGGCTCGAGTAATTCCATTTAAAGGATCATGGATCGAGTTTGCAACAGATATCAACAGTGTGATGTATGCCTATATCGATCGTAAAAAGAAATTACCTGTTACGACTCTTTTCCGTGCTATCGGATTTGAAAGAGACAAAGACATTTTAGAGATTTTTGATCTTGCTGAGGAAATCAAAGTATCCAAGGCTGGTTTGAAAAAGGTATTGGGCAGAAAACTAGCTGCTCGTGTTCTCAACACTTGGTTTGAGGATTTTGTAGATGAAGATACGGGTGAGGTTGTTTCAATCGAGAGAAATGAAATTGTTCTCGACAGAGACACCATTCTTGAAAAGGAACATATCGATCAAATTGTGGAGGCCAATGCCAAAACAGTTTTACTCCACAAAGAAGATCTCGCTTCAGCGGATTATGCAATTATCCACAACACCCTTCAAAAAGATCCTACCAACTCTGAAAAAGAAGCGGTTGAGCATATTTATCGTCAATTGCGTAACGCTGAACCACCTGATGAGGAAACCGCTCGAGGAATAATCGATAAACTTTTCTTTTCGGATCAAAGGTATAATCTTGGGGAAGTTGGTCGCTATCGAATGAATAAAAAATTAGGCCTTGATATTGAAATGGACAAACAAGTTTTGACCAAAGATGATATCATCACCATCATTAAGTATTTGATTGAGTTGATCAATTCCAAATCGGAGATTGATGATATTGACCACTTATCAAACCGTCGTGTTCGTACAGTGGGTGAGCAGCTTTCATCTCAGTTTGGAGTCGGTCTTTCAAGAATGGCACGTACCATCCGTGAGCGAATGAATGTTCGCGACAATGAGGTCTTTACTCCGATTGATTTGATCAATGCAAAGACATTGTCGTCTGTGATTAACTCTTTCTTTGGAACCAATCAGCTTTCTCAGTTCATGGATCAAACCAATCCACTTGCTGAGATTACACACAAACGCCGACTTTCAGCTTTAGGTCCTGGTGGTCTTTCAAGAGAAAGAGCAGGATTCGAAGTGCGAGATGTTCACTATACACATTATGGTCGTATGTGTCCAATTGAAACGCCAGAAGGGCCAAATATTGGTTTGATTTCTTCTTTAAGTGTGTTTGCAAAAGTGAATAATCTTGGTTTTATCGAGACGCCATATCGTAAAGTCAATGATGGAGTCGTAGATTTCAGTGAAATGCAATATCTTACCGCTGAGGAAGAGGAAGAAAAGCTATTTGCACAAGCTCACGTATCTAAAGATAAAGACGGAAAAATCAATGTGGATAAGGTGATTGCGCGTTCCGAAGCAGATTATCCGGTCGTTGAGCCATCACAAGTCGATTATATGGATGTTGCACCAAACCAGATTGCATCGATTTCTGCGTCGCTAATTCCATTTTTGGAGCACGATGATGCAAACCGTGCATTGATGGGCTCAAACATGATGCGTCAGGCTGTCCCACTACTCCGCCCAGAAGTTCCTGTAGTTGGAACAGGTCTCGAGCGTCAGGTCGCCAAAGATTCTAGAGTTTTGATCAATGCTGAAGCAGACGGCGTGGTAACATACGTTGATGCGAATGTCATTAAAATCAAATATAATTCGAGCGAAGAAGATCGTTTGATTAGTTTTGAGTCAGACGAGAAAGAATATCCTTTGGTGAAGTTTAGAAAAACCAACCAAGGTTCTACCATCAATCTCAAGCCAATTGTCCAAGTTGGAGATCGCGTTGAAAAAGGACAGGTACTATGTGAGGGTTATGCCACACAAAACGGCGAGCTTGCACTTGGTCGCAATATGAAAGTTGCTTTTATGCCTTGGAAAGGGTATAACTTTGAGGATGCTATTGTGATTTCTGAAAAAGTGGTTCGAGACGATATTTTTACATCCATTCACATTGATGAATATGCTTTGGAAGTCCGCGACACAAAACTTGGTAAAGAGGAGTTGACAAACGATATTCCAAACGTTAGTGAAGAAGCAACTAAGGACTTGGACGAGAACGGTATGATTCGTGTTGGTGCTGAAGTAAACGCAGGTGATATTCTGATTGGAAAAATCACGCCTAAAGGAGAATCGGATCCTACTCCAGAAGAAAAGCTACTACGTGCAATTTTTGGAGATAAGGCAGGGGATGTAAAAGATGCGTCATTGAAAGCGCCACCGTCTCTTAATGGTGTGGTTATCGACAAAAAGCTTTTCACACGTATTGTCAAGGATAAAAGACGTCGAACGCAAGACAAACAAGAATTGCTTGAACTCGAGGATGAGTTTGAAGTGAAGTTTAAAGAGTTGAAATCGCTTCTTGTTGAGAAGTTATTTACACTTCTTAATGGTAAAACATGTCAAGGTGTTTTCAATGACTTAGATGAGGAAGTCTTGCCTAAGGGGAAGAAGTTTACCTTAAAGATGTTAAACGCAGTTGACGACTATGCTCACTTGGTGAGTGGCACGTGGACTGTTGACAGCCACGTTGACGGCTTGGTCAATAACTTGATGCACAATTACAAAATCAAAGAAAATGATTTACAAGGTGCACTTCGACGTGATAAGTTTACCATTTCGGTTGGAGACGAACTTCCTGCAGGTATACTAAAACTGGCAAAAGTCTACATCGCCAAGAAGCGTAAGCTAAAGGTAGGAGACAAGATGGCTGGTCGTCACGGTAACAAAGGGATTGTTGCGCGGATTGTACGCCAAGAAGACATGCCATTTTTGGAAGATGGAACGCCAGTTGATATTGTACTGAATCCCCTTGGAGTACCTTCCCGAATGAATATCGGTCAGATTTATGAAACTGTTTTAGGGTGGGCAGGACAAAAGTTAGGCAAAACCTTTGCAACTCCGATCTTTGATGGTGCATCGAGTGATCAAGTAGATGAAATCTCGAAGGAAGCTGGTATTCCTCAGTTTGGTCACACTTATTTATACGATGGAGGAACTGGAGAACGCTTTGATCAACCAGCAACTGTTGGCGTGATTTATATGTTGAAACTTGGTCATATGGTGGATGATAAAATGCATTCACGATCAATAGGCCCCTACTCATTAATTACACAGCAGCCACTTGGTGGAAAGGCGCAGTTTGGTGGACAGCGTTTTGGTGAGATGGAAGTTTGGGCACTCGAGGCCTATGGAGCATCCAGTACACTGCAAGAAATACTTACGGTCAAGTCAGATGATGTGGTCGGACGTGCGAAAACATACGAAACGATTGTGAAGGGGGAGGCCATGCCAAAACCTGGGCTGCCAGAATCATTCAACGTTTTGATGCACGAACTCAAGGGTCTTGGACTCGATATACGTTTAGAAGAATAATTAAATCCGTTTAGTAAACAATGGCAAGATTTAACGACAATCAGCAACCCATCAGTTTTAACAAAATTTCTATTGGTCTTTCATCACCAGAAACGATTCTTGCAGAATCACGTGGTGAGGTTTTAAAGCCTGAAACGATTAATTATCGTACACACAAGCCCGAGAGAGACGGCCTGTTTTGTGAGCGTATTTTTGGTCCTGTCAAGGATTTTGAATGTGCTTGTGGAAAGTACAAGCGAATTCGTTATAAAGGAATTGTTTGTGACCGTTGTGGTGTGGAGGTTACAGAGAAAAAAGTACGTAGAGATCGTGTTGGTCACATCAGTCTTATTGTACCTGTTGCACACATTTGGTATTTCCGTTCACTTCCCAACAAGCTTGGTTACCTACTTGGTCTTCCATCAAAGAAGCTCGATATGATTATCTATTATGAGCGATATGTAGTCATTCAACCAGGTGGCGCGACCAATGAAGAAGGAGAGCCAGTTCAAAAAATGGACTTCCTAACCGAAGAGGAGTATCTCAATATCCTCGAAAAGCTTCCGATAGAAAATCAATATCTTGAAGACTCAGACCCAGAGAAGTTTATTGCTAAGATGGGAGCAGAGTGTTTAATTGAATTGTTGAGTCGAATTGACTTGGACGGATTGTCTTACGAGTTGCGCGACAAAGCCAACAATGAAACATCCAAACAACGAAAAACAGAAGCTTTAAAACGCCTTCAAGTTGTCGAATCGTTCCGTGAAGCCAATAAGAATCGAGAAAACCGACCAGAGTGGATGATTATGAAAACCATCCCTGTCATTCCACCAGAACTTCGTCCTTTGGTACCACTTGACGGTGGTCGTTTCGCCACGTCTGACTTAAACGATCTATATAGAAGAGTCATTATCCGTAATAATCGTCTTAAGCGTTTGGTCGAGATCAAAGCGCCTGAGGTGATTTTACGAAACGAAAAACGTATGCTTCAAGAGTCTGTGGACTCTTTGTTTGACAACACAAGAAAGTCATCTGCGGTAAAATCAGATGCTAACCGTCCGTTGAAATCTCTTTCGGATTCTCTTAAAGGAAAACAAGGACGTTTTCGACAAAACTTACTGGGTAAGCGTGTTGACTATTCAGCACGATCTGTAATAGTTGTTGGTCCTGAGTTGAAACTCTTCGAATGTGGGTTGCCTAAAAATATGGCTGCGGAACTCTATAAGCCATTTGTGATTCGAAAGCTCATTGAAAGGGGTATCGTTAAAACGGTTAAGTCTGCCAAAAAAATCATCGACAAGCGCGAGCCAGTTGTATGGGATATTTTGGAGAATGTGATTAAAGGGCATCCTGTTTTATTAAACCGTGCTCCCACACTTCACCGTTTGGGAATCCAAGCATTCCAGCCAAAACTAATCGAAGGAAAAGCGATCCAGCTACACCCTTTGGCTTGTACTGCGTTTAATGCTGATTTTGATGGAGACCAGATGGCTGTTCACTTGCCTTTGGGGCCAGAAGCTATTCTGGAGTCTCAGTTATTGATGCTTGCATCTCACAATATTTTGAATCCAGCTAACGGATCACCAATCACTGTACCTTCTCAAGACATGGTTTTGGGACTATATTATATGACCAAAGCAAGAAAGTCAACCAAAGAACACCCAGTAAAGGGAGAAGGTCTTACTTTCTACAGTGCTGAAGAGGTCAATATTGCTTTTAATGAAAAGATTGTTGACTTGAACGCAATCATCAAGGTTCGAGCAAAAGACTTTAATGATGAAGGTGAATTGACAAACCAGTTAATTGAAACGACGGTTGGTCGTGTTTTGTTCAACCAAGTTGTTCCTGAAAATGCAGGCTTTATCAATGAGGTTCTCACAAAGAAATCCCTTCGTGATATCATCGGAGATATTTTAAAAGTGACTTCTGTGCCAGAAACGGCTGCATTTTTGGATGAGATTAAAGAAATGGGGTATTCTTTTGCCTTCAAGGGAGGGCTCTCCTTTAGCTTAGGAGATATCATTATTCCTGCTGATAAGCAAAAATTAATCGACGAGGCCAATGGACAGGTGGATAGTATTATCACCAATTACAACATGGGTCTCATTACAAATAATGAGAGATATAATCAGGTGATTGATGTTTGGACATCTGCCAATGCAACCCTAACCGAACTGGCGATGAAGCGAATCAGTGAAGACCAACAGGGCTTCAACTCGGTTTACATGATGCTTGATTCTGGTGCGCGAGGTTCGAAAGAGCAAATCCGTCAGTTGACAGGGATGCGTGGTTTGATGGCTAAGCCAAAGAAATCAACTGCTGGAGGTGGTGAGATTATTGAAAATCCAATTCTATCCAACTTTAAAGAAGGCCTTTCGATTTTAGAGTACTTTATCTCTACTCACGGAGCACGAAAAGGACTTGCGGATACAGCGCTGAAAACAGCAGATGCTGGTTATCTCACGCGTCGCCTGCACGATGTTGCGCAAGATGTGATTGTCAATACCGAAGATTGTGGTACCCTTCGTGGAATTACTGTAGAGTCATTGAAGAAAAACGAAGAAGTCGTTGAAAAGTTAGGTGATCGTGTGATTGGCCGTGTGGCTTTATTTGATTTGATCAATCCAAAAGATGGCAAGGTAATTGTCGAAGCAGGTCAAGAGATTTTGGATCAACATGTGAAGGTAATTGAGAAATCTCCAATCGACAAGATTGAAGTTCGTTCTCCATTGACATGTGAAGCCAAAAAAGGAATTTGTGCCAAGTGCTATGGAAGAAACCTAGCCAACGGTAAAATGGTTCAAATTGGAGAGTCTGTCGGAGTAATTGCCGCCCAATCCATTGGAGAGCCAGGAACACAATTAACACTTCGTACCTTCCACGTTGGAGGTATTGCAGGAAACATTTCTGAGGAAAATAAACTCATTGCCAAGTTTGATGGTACGGTTGAACTTGAAGACCTTAAAGTTGTTCCAGGAAAAGATGCTGATGGCAATGACGCTCAGGTGGTGATTTCCCGAACAACCGAATACAAATTGGTTGATAGTAAAACGGGCATTGCCTTGAGTAATAACATCATTCCCTATGGTTCATTTATTGCTGTTAAAAACGGCCAGAAAATCAAAAAAGGTGATGAGATTTGTCGTTGGGATCCCTACAATGGGGTAATTGTTTCTGAGTTTGCTGGTAAAATTGGATACGAAAACATCCAACAGGGTGTTACCTTCCAAGTTGAAATTGACGAGCAAACTGGCTTCCAAGAGAAAGTGATTACAGAAACTAGAGACAAGAAACTGATTCCAACTTTATTGATTCAAGATAAAAAAGGAAACACATTACAGTCCTATAACTTGCCTGTTGGGGCACACATCATGGTTGATGATGGGGAGGCGATAGAAGGGGGAAAAATCCTTGTGAAAATTCCTCGTAAATCTGCCAAGTCTGGTGATATCACAGGTGGTCTTCCAAGAGTTACCGAGCTATTCGAAGCGCGTAACCCATCAAATCCGGCCGTTGTGTCAGAAATTGATGGAGTCGTTACTTTTGGTAAAATCAAACGTGGAAATCGCGAAATCATTGTGGAATCGAAAACCGGCGAAATCAAGAAGTACTTGGTAAAACTTTCCAATCAGATTTTGGTTCAGGAAAATGACTTTGTCAAAGCTGGTATGCCAATTTCCGATGGCGCGATTACACCAAATGATATTCTCAATATCAAAGGCCCATCTGCTGTACAGCAGTACCTTGTAAATGAAGTACAAGAAGTATATCGATTACAAGGGGTAAAAATCAATGATAAGCACTTCGAGGTTGTTGTACGTCAAATGATGCGTAAAGTGCGAATTGAGGATTCTGGAGACACTACTTTCCTAGAAAACCAACTCGTACATAAATATGATTTCATTACTGAAAACGATCAGCTCTTTGGTTGTAAGGTAATCACCGAGGTTGGTGACTCTGAAAACTTAAAAGCTGGTCAAATCGTTACTGCTCGTCAGTTGCGTGATGAAAACTCTTTGTTGCGTCGTGATGACAAGGCTATTGTTGAAGCCCGTGATGCGGTAAATGCAACGGCTACGCCAATCCTTCAAGGAATTACCCGTGCTTCTCTTCAGACCAAGTCGTTTATTTCAGCGGCATCCTTCCAAGAAACAACGAAAGTATTGAACGAAGCTGCGGTTAGCGGTAAAATCGATACTCTAGAAGGATTAAAGGAGAACGTGATTGTTGGGCATAAAATCCCAGCGGGTACAGGAAACCGTGCGTATAATGATATCATCGTAGGTTATACCGATGAATATGAGGAGCTATTAGCCAAAAAGGAGTTTAATTTGAGTGGAAATGAGTGATTCTAAAAAGAAAAAAGAAATCAACATTGAGCTTGATCAGGAAACTGCACAGGGGACCTATTCAAACCTAGCAATCATCAATCACTCTGTATCGGAATTTGTCGTTGATTTTATCAACATTATGCCCGGTTCTCCAAAGGCAAAAGTACGTTCGCGAATTATCCTAACGCCACAACACGCCAAACGTTTTGTAAAAGCACTTAACGATAACGTACAGCGTTTTGAAAATGCTCATGGTGAGATCAAGGATTATGAGCAACCACCAATTCCGCTCAACTTTGGCCCTCCCGGTGAAGCATAAATTTAAATAATCCCGTCAATAGGCGGGATTTTTTTCATACAGCAATAGAACTAAAACCTAGAGGTGAATCGTATCTCAACGCCGCTGAAATCAAGTACTTCATAGCAAACTCCCGCCTGACAAGCTGGACCACCACGTCGATTTCCAGCAAATACTTGTAAACTGTTTTTCCGATTTAGTTTGTGTCTTACACAGAATTATTTCAATTTGTAAAGACAACAAAGTGTGACTAAAACTCCGAAGTCGCGTGAAATTGTAAGGCGGGATATTTGTCCTTTGTCATTTGGAGCGAAAAAGCCGAGTCTGCCAAAAACACTTGTTGCCCTTGTTTGTCTTTCGCCAAAAATTTAGTTTTGACTCGTGTAAAGTCTAAAAATTCAGGGTGAGATGTTTCAGGAGTTTCTACCCAACAGGCTTTATGAACATTCAGATTTTCATAGCTACATTTTGCGCCATACTCATGTTCGAGTCGATATTGAATGACCTCAAATTGAAGCGCCCCGACGGTTCCAATCACTTTTCGTCCATTGAGATCAAGGGTAAAAAGTTGGGCAACCCCTTCGTCCATCAATTGATCAATCCCTTTTGCGAGTTGTTTGGCTTTCATTGGATCGGCATTATTTATATAGCGAAAATGCTCAGGTGAAAAGCTTGGAATCCCCCTAAAGTGTAAGTTTTCACCAGTGGTTAGCGTATCTCCGATTTTAAAGTTTCCTGTATCGTGAAGCCCAACAATATCTCCCGGATAGGATGTAGCTACAACTTCTTTACGATCTGCAAAAAAGGCATTTGGACTGCTAAATTTGAGTTTTTTGTTGTTGCGAACGTGCAAATAGGGTGTATTTCTTACAAAGGTTCCCGATACTATTTTGACAAACGCCAAGCGGTCCCTGTGTTTAGGGTCCATATTGGCGTGAATTTTAAAAACAAAACCACTAAAATTTTTCTCATCTGGCTTGACTAATCTCTCATCGCTATTTTTGGCGAGTGGAGGAGGAGCAATTTCGATAAAGGCATCCAAAAGCTCTTGCACACCAAAGTTGTTTAAGGCAGAACCGAAAAAAACAGGTTGCTGCTCTCCATTCAAATAGGCCTTTGGATCAAAGGATGGGTACACTTCCGTGACCAATTCAATATCTTCTCTCAACTGACGGGCTGCCTGTTCGCCGATATGATCGGATAAACTCGGATCATTGATGTTGTCAAAATCCATACTTTCTGAAATTTGGGTTTTGTTGCCCTCGTCAAACAGACGCAAGCGCTTTTCCCATAAATTATAAATCCCTTGAAAGTCATACCCCATCCCAATGGGAAAACTAAGGGGAACCACCTGAAACCCAAGTTTTTGTTCGACCTCGTCTAGCAGATCAAAAGCATCTTTTCCCTCACGATCGAGCTTATTGATAAAGACGAGAATCGGTATGTTTCGCATACGACATACCTCAACGAGTTTTTCGGTTTGCTCTTCCACTCCTTTGGCGACATCAATAACAACAATGACACTGTCGACAGCTGTGAGTGTACGAAATGTATCCTCAGCAAAATCTTTGTGACCAGGTGTGTCCAGAATATTGATTTTTTTGTCTTTGTAATGAAAAGCCAAAACAGAAGTCGCCACAGAAATACCTCGTTGCCGTTCGATCTCCATAAAGTCACTTGTCGCTGTTTTTTTGATCTTATTGGATTTGACAGCACCTGCTTCTTGAATTGCTCCACCAAAAAGTAGGAGTTTTTCAGTTAGCGTGGTTTTCCCAGCATCTGGGTGAGAGATAATCCCAAAAGTTCGACGACGTGCAATTTCTACCTCAAAATTCATGATGGCAAAAATACCACGAATCTTGCGAATAAGAAGTAATTTTATTGCTTTAGATTTGGCTCAATGTTTATTGTACTTTTTTTTAACTTTAGCAACGATGGAAGAACAAGTGATACTTGTAGATAAACAAGACAACCCTATTGGGTTGATGCCAAAGTTAGAGGCGCATCAAAAAGCGCTTCTCCACCGTGCATTTTCTGTGTTTATCCTTAACACAAAAGGAGAATTGATGCTTCAGCAACGTGCCAAACACAAGTATCATTCCCCAGGACTATGGACAAATACCTGCTGTAGTCATCAGCGCGATGGGGAGACCAATATACAAGCTGGAAAGAGACGCTTGCAAGAAGAAATGGGGTTTTCCACCGAACTAAAAGAGGTCACTTCGTTTATCTATAAAGCGCCATTCGACAATGGACTAACCGAACATGAATTCGATCACGTGCTTTTGGGTTATTACGAGGACGACCCTGTGATCAATCTTGATGAGGTTTCATCATGGAAATGGATGTCCCTCGAAGAGGTAAAATATGACATTGACCAAAACCCAGATCGCTATACCATCTGGTTTGTCATTATCTTTGCCAAGTTTTACAAGGATTTAAAACCAGATCAATGGCTGTAACTGTAAGCCGCAAGGCGCATTTCAACGCTGCACACCGCTTGTATCGACCCGATTGGGCCGACGAAAAAAATGAAGAGATTTTTGGTAAGTGCAATAACCCACTTTATCATGGGCACAATTATGAGTTGATTGTGCATATCACTGGCGAGATTGATCCATCAACGGGCTATGTCATGGATATGAAAGTTCTGAAAGACCTGATCAAAACCGAAGTCGAGGATGCTTTTGATCATAAAAACCTAAATGAACAAGTGCCAGAATTCGCAAACTTGAACCCTACTGCAGAGAATATTGCTGTTGTGATATGGAACAAGCTACGTCCTCATATTTCCTCTAATAAACAGATGGAAGTCACTCTTTATGAGACGCCAAGAAATTATGTTCACTACAAGGGATAGGTATGCTGTATCCGCTTTTCTTTAAGCCAATCCCCAAGCAAAGACTTTGGGGTGGACGGAAGTTGATGGGCTTTCTCAACAAACCCTTTCATGGGAATGAGATTGGAGAAAGTTGGGAATTGTCTGCCGTGTCTGGCGATGAATCTGTTGTTTCTGCTGGCCCTCTGCAAGGGAAACAACTCAATGAACTTATTGAGCTTTACAAAGCCGACCTCGTCGGAAAGTCTGTTTATGAACGTTTTGGTAATGACTTTCCAGTCCTTATCAAATACATTGATGCCCAAAAAGACTTGTCGGTGCAGTTACACCCCCACGATCATTTGGCAAAAGAGCGTCATAATTCCTTTGGCAAAAATGAAATGTGGTACATTATGGATGCTGACCCAGGAGCCCAACTTATTGCGGGTTTTTCCAAAGACACCGATCAAAACGAATATCAACAATATCTTCAAAACGGTCAGATTGAAGACCTACTTCATTATGAAACCGTCAAAAGAGGAGATACGTTTTTTATTCGAACAGGAACCGTACATGCGATTGGAGCTGGGATTCTACTTGCCGAAATTCAACAAACCTCGGATGTCACCTATCGCATTTTTGATTGGAATCGAACAGATAAAGATGGCAATACTAGAGAGTTGCATACCGAACTGGCTTTAGATGCAATCGATTTTACAAAACGCGATAACCATAAGGTCGTATATACAACAGACACCAACCAAAGGAATCTCATGGTTGATTCTCCCTATTTTAAAACAGAGATCATTGTGGTAGACGGAGAGATGAATATCCAAAGCGTGCAGTTGGACTCTTTTGTCGTTTTGATGGCTGTACAAGGTGACAGTCAAATATCTGTAGATGGAACGACTTACGCCTTTCCTTTTGGATCAACTATTTTATTGCCAGCTTGCCTGACAGGATTTACCATTAAGTCGAATCAATCCGAAGTCCTAATGGTCACCATGTAAAGGGGTGTCAACTCAGTTTTCGAGTTCCGATAGAAAATCCGTCAAAAACATTCCATATCGAGAATTTGCGACATCGTCGGACATGGAAGCTGCAATGGTGTCCAGTAAACTTTTCGAAACCTTTGGGAGCTCGGATAAAGCCAAATAAGGTGCAACAACGCTGTTGGCATTATTGACTGCAAAGTTGACAGTGAACAGAATTTTTCTTTTAGATAGACTGGCAGTTTGCTGTTTGACTAAAGTCAGACTATCTGCATTTTGACTGATTTGAGCTTGAAGATAAGCAGCAAGGAGATCGAGTTCCTCATTGTTAAATTGTCGGATAACTCGCAGATAAGCATTGTAGATTTCCTGCGTTGGTGAGCCAGAGACTTCAGCTTTTGTAACATAATCATCTAAAGTGGTTTGGATTGAAATCTCTCCAGCATGGCCGAAAAAGGGAATTCGATTATCAATATCATTTGTCTGATTTCGATCCAAAAGAATGTAAAACAGCTCTGGGTGGTCCAGGTCGGCTTGTAAAACTACAGCTTTTTCACGACCTAAAAATATTGAATCGACTGCTACCAAAACACTGTCTTGGACGCGTTCGAGATAGAGTGTCCCTTTTTTGAGGTTTTTGACTTCGACTGTGACTTGCATGTCTTTTTTTGGAGAGGAACAACTCACCAAAAGGGTGATCAAAAATAACTTGGCAATTGTGTGTTTCATCACTACAAATATGCAGGAATTAGTTTGAATGATGAACCTTTCTGAAGGTCAAATTTATTCGAGGGCCAACTTTTTTTGCAGTTTTTGCGATTTGATGCTTCCAAAAGTGTTGTGTTGCTCCCCCCATGAGCAACAAACTTCCATGCTCTAACAATAACTTATACCTTTGTTTGGGGTCATGGTTATGTCGAAGATGAAAAAACCGAGGTTCTCCCAAACTCACCGAAGCGATAACTGGATTTTTGCCGAGTTCAGGTTCGTCGTCTGCGTGCCACCCATTGCTGTCTTTGCCATCGCGATATAAGTTGAGCAAGACGGTAGTAAAGGAAGCATCACACAATTGATAGATTTTGTTTTCAATGCGTTGCAAAGTATCCGTCATTGGTTTGGGTGTCATCATAATTCCCGAATAGCTGTAGGAGTCCAATGTATGGGCATGCAAGGACGTAAGTCGTGGTTGGGGGTGGGTTTTCCCAAAAACCGTTATGGGGTCTTGTCGCCATGGGATGTAGTTCATCAGATCTTCAAAAAAAGAATTGGCTAGGGTTGGGGATAAAAAATCAGATATGTAACGGATTTCTGCATCTGGTAGTTGTTGTAAGTCAGTATGTCCAATTATAGTGACCATATATAGGGCGTCTTGTTGTTTTTTAAAGTCTGTGGCATAGGGGGAATTAAAAAAGTTCGGTATTAAAGCAACCCTGATCGTAACATATAGCAAGTTAAAAATTTTTCCCAAATCGGTTTGTGTAGAAAAACCACCATTACCAATGATGGTTCAAATAATCGATGAAAAATAAAGGGAATCGAGCCAAATAAAAGAATTAGCAGTAAGCAGTAAACATCGGAAAGATTTGTCTTTCAAAAAAGAAACAATACTCGTGAGGATAAACATAAGAATAGACTAAGATGATTGTGTCTTCATTAAAAAATCCCTTAACTTCAAGAGAAGTTAAGGGATAGAATTGGTTAGAGCCCCCTTTATTTGATCAACTCAAAACTTCGATTGATAAAGGAAGTGAGTTCTTCCCCTTTCAACAGATTTTGGCTCAGTCTTGCGAGATCGACAGATTGCTTAATCAGTCGGTCTTGCTTTTTCTTAGTTTTGGTTTCTAAAATCTGACTCACCAAGGGGTGATTTACATTGACAATTAGATTGTACATTTCAGGCATATTTCCTCCAAACATACCGCCCCCACCTGTTTGCTGCATCTCTTTCATTCGTCGCATAAACTCTGGTTGAGTGATCATAAATGGCATCGCTTGACTGTCCATTGGTTCAAGTTGGACCGTATAGGTCGTTTGTGGCACCACATCTTCAACGAGCGATTTTAGTTTGTTTTGGTTTTCTTCACTCAACTTAGATGGGGTTGTATCTTCTTTTACAATAAGTTTATCGACTTGGTCAGCATCGACTCTTGCAAAGCTGATATTTTCTTCGCTTGTCTCGAGCTTTTGTAAAAGGTGACTAACAATTGGAGAGTCGAGGAGTAAAACCGTATATCCCTTCGCTTTAGCAGCTTCGATATAAGCGTGTTGTTCATCGACATTTGACGCATAGAGTTGAACCAGCTTCCCATCCTTGTCTGTTTGTGCATCTTTGGTTTTTTCTTTGAGTTCTTCAAAGGTCAAATAGTCACCAGAAGTGGTTGGATAGAGCGCAAAATCTTTCGCCTTTTCAAAAAACTTATCTTCAGAAAGCATCCCATACTCGATTACAACTTTGATATCGTTCCATTTGTCTTGAAAAGATTCTCGATCTTTTTTAAAGAGAGATTTGAGTTTATCTGCAACTTTTCGGGTGATGTAATTACTGATTTTTTTGACATTACCGTCTGATTGTAGATAACTTCTTGAAACGTTCAGTGGGATATCGGGCGAATCGATAACACCGCGAAGCATGGTGAGAAACTCAGGAACAATTCCTTCAACGTTATCTGTGACAAACACTTGGTTTTGATAGAGCTGTATGCGATCCTTTTGTAAATTGAGATCCTGCGTAATTTTTGGAAAATAGAGAATCCCTGTGAGATGGAAGGGATAGTCAACATTGAGATGAATTTGAAATAATGGCTCTTCAAACTGCATAGGATAGAGTTCTCGATAAAAACTGTTGTAGTCTTCATCTTTGAGATCTGTCGGTTTCTTAATCCATGCTGGAGATGGGTTGTTGATGATGTCGTCAACGACCTCTTTGATTTCCTTGGCATCTTCGCCTTCCCCCTCTGTTTTGGTGATTTCTTTGGTCCCCAATTTGATCGGAATGGGCATAAACTTGTTGTATTTAATCAGCAAAGACCGAATATTCGACTCATCCAAAAATGTTTTGGAATCCTTATCGATGTGTAAAATGATTTCTGTACCTCGATCAGTTTTGTTGTGTTTTTCCAAAGAAAATTCTGGTGATCCATCACAAGTCCAATGCGCAGCTGGCTCATCCTTGTAGGACTTGGTAATGATTTCAACTTTTTTAGCAACCATAAAGGCTGAGTAGAATCCGAGACCAAAATGACCAATAATCCCACTGTCTTTAGCACTGTCTTTATATTGTTCCAGAAATTCTTCAGCTCCTGAAAAAGCAACTTCGTTGATATACTTATTAACCTCATCGGCAGTCATTCCAACACCTTGGTCAATAATGTGAAGTTTTTTTGCCTTTTTGTCTACTTTGACTTCAATTTGTGGATTGCCGTATGCAACTTTTGATTCCCCGATTTGTGTGAGATGTTTGAGTTTTAGTGTTGCGTCTGTTGCATTGGAAATCAATTCCCGCAAAAAGATTTCGTGGTCACTATATAAAAATTTCTTGATAAGCGGGAAGATGTTTTCAACGGCTACATTGATTTTTCCTGTACTCATTTATTAAGGTTTTTTGCCTATCATTTACAAAAAAAATACCATAGTTTCCCCTCTGACAAGATGGCACTTTTATATATTTTGTTTAAATTATTTGGAAAAAGATTAAACACAACTTATATTTGTGTCAGAAAAGGTTGTTATTCAACTCTCAGAATGGGAACAATTGCTATGAAAAATGAGTAACTCCTTTTCAACAAATTCTTGGTTTGTTTGTTTTTTTGGTTAAGTTGTTTAAGGTGTGCACTCGCACACCTTTTACTTTTCTATTCAATTCCTTACATTTAGCAAATGAATAAACAATATACTTCAAAAATTATCGGACTTGGTAAATATGTTCCAGAAAATCGGGTTACCAATGACGATTTATCAGAGCTCATGGATACAAGTCATGACTGGATCGTGGAACGAACAGGAATCGAAGAACGTCGTTTTATTCCAAAGGATTCACCAGAGGGTACTGCCTCTATGGGGGTTCGAGCTGCCGAACAGGCCATCAAACGTGCGGGAATTCACAAAGATGACATCGATCTGATTGTCTTTGCCACTTTGAGTCCAGACTACTATTTTCCTGGGTCGGGAGTCTTGGTCCAGGACTTGATGGGAATCGGCACCTGTCCTGCACTTGACGTTCGAAATCAGTGTTCTGGCTTTATCTATGCACTGTCAGTCGCAGATCAATACATAAAAACGGGGATGTATGAAAACATACTTGTTATTGGATCAGAACATCACTCGGGAGGGCTTGACCTCACCACTCGTGGGCGTACAGTCTCAGTTATTTTTGGAGATGGTGCTGGTGCAGCAGTCGTGAGTCAACATGACAATTTGGACGAAGGGATTCAGTCCACACATCTTCATTCTGAAGGAAAACATGCCAAAGAACTTTCCTTAATTGGGCCAAATACCAAAAAATGGGTACATGAAGTGTTTGAAAATTATGATCCAGATGATATGGATTATCATCCCTACATGAACGGTCAACTGGTCTTTAAAAATGCAGTTGTTCGATTTTCAGAAGTCATTCTAGAAGCGCTTTCCAAAAACAATTTAGAGCCTAACGATATCGATATGTTGATTCCTCATCAAGCCAATTTGCGAATTGCTCAATTTGTCCAGAAAAAGTTTGGCCTCCGAGATGATCAGGTTTACAATAATATCATGCGCTATGGAAACACCACAGCTGCATCCATTCCAATAGCACTATGTGAGGCGTGGGAAGAGGGTCGAATCAAAACCGGCGATCACGTGATGCTTGCTGCTTTTGGTAGTGGATTTACTTGGGGAAGTTCTCTGATTAATTGGGTATAGTCTGTTTGGTGCGGATTAATAAAAGACCCATAAAACACAGTGCACCGTTAAGCGCAAGAATGAAAAAGCCAAAGTCAAAATCATAGACTTGTAAAGTCCATTGACTGACCCCATATCCAATAATAGTAGAGCTTACTGCTACCCATGGCACCCATCGATCTCGAAGCTGAACTCTTGTCAATACACCCAAAGCATATAAGCCCAATAATGGTCCATAGGTATATCCCGCAAACTCAAATAATTTAGCGATCACACTTTTGTCAGATATCAAATAATTAAAGGTGAGTATGACAATGATTAGGGCCAGAGAAACCATCAAGTGTACTCGCTTTCGGATGTGCTCTTGCTGGTCGGCCTGAAGTCGTTTTTCGATCTCCAGTAAATCGATACTAATACTTGTGGTCAGGGATGTCAGGGCGCTATCCGCACTGCTGTAAGCAGCTGCAATGAGCCCCAAGAGGAAAACAACAGAAAGTCCAAGACCGAGTTGCGATTGGGTTGCGATAATCGGAAAAAGCTTGTCACCTGGTGCATCAATACCATTGGCCAATGCAAATGCAGTAAGTAAAGCGCCTAGCGTCAGGAATACATAATTGACCAAAATCAATACCACAGTAAACCAAAACATATTTTTTTGCGCATCACGAAGACTTCGACAGGCTAGGTTTTTTTGCATCATGTCTTGGTCAAGGCCTGTCATCACAATAGCGATTAAAGCCCCAGACACAAATTGTTTCCAAAAGAAATAGGGACTTTTATAATCATCGAAGTAAAAAATTTGGGCATTGTCTTGTTGGCCGAGCCACCCAAATAGATTGTCAATTTCCAGAGAGTATGTGATGTAGTATACTGATAAGGCTAGGGCAATCAACATAAAAAGGGTTTGCAACACATCTGTCCAGATAATGGTTTTGATCCCTGACTTATTGGTGTAAAGCCAGATCAAGCAAATCGTGGCGATGACCGTCACCCAAAACGGAACACCCATTTGGTCAAAAATAACCCACTGCAACACATTGGCAACGAGATATAGACGAAAGCTCGCACCTACGATTCGTGATAACACAAAAAAAGAAGCTCCAGTTTTATAGGTCTTCACGCCAAACCTAGTGGAAAGATAGGTGTAAATGGAAGTGAGTTTGTATTTGTAGTACAGCGGGAGAAGGACAGTGCCAATGACAAAATAGCCGACTATATAACCCAAGACCATTTGGAAGTAACTAAACCCAGATGCCTCGACCCACCCAGGAACCGAAATAAAGGTGACACCAGATAGCGATGCCCCAATCATACCAAAAGCCACCAGATACCAAGGTGCAGAGCGGTTGGCGATAAAAAAAGTTTGGTTGTCTTCTTTCCCCCTTGTCAGTCGGGCAATTCCCATCAACACCACAAAATAGCCCAAGAGAATAGAAAGGAGAAGGTAACTGCTCATCTGTCAAAGATAATTGGATTGCTTCATACTTTCAAATGATTACCTTTGCCGCGATGGAATACGCATCTAAATTTGTGCAGCAAGCTGTTGAAGAAATCGCACACCTTCCTGGAATCGGACGGCGAACAGCTATGCGACTGGTCCTGCACCTGCTTCGCCAGCCAGAATCGGTGAGTTTGGATTTGTCAGAAGCAATCAGACTCTTGCGCACAGAAATACAATACTGCCAATCTTGCCACAATGTTTCTGACCAGCCCACCTGTAGTATCTGTGCCAATCCAAAAAGGGATCGACAGTTAGTCTGTGTGGTTGAAGATGTACGAGATGTGATTGCCATTGAAAGCACCGCTCAATATACAGGGCTTTATCATGTATTGGGAGGAAAAATTTCACCCCTTGATGGAATCGGCCCACAGGAATTGCAAATTGGCAGTCTGGTTGAAAAAGTAAAATCAGGAGCAATAAAAGAGGTCATTTTAGCGTTAAGCACTACAGTCGAAGGTGACACCACGAACTATTTTATTTACAAGCAACTCAGCGCATACGATGTGCAGATGTCGGTACTTGCTCGTGGTGTTTCAGTTGGAGATGAACTCGAGTACACAGATGAAATCTCTCTTGGTAGAAGCATTGTCAAACGAATCCCATTTGATGGAACAATCTAAAACGATCGACCTTTCTGTTATCATTGTCAGTTATAATGTAGAGCACTTTTTACACTTGTGTTTGGAAAGTGTCTATGCGGCCACTAAAAACATTCAGACGGAAGTCATCGTAATTGACAACGCATCTGCTGATAAAAGTGTGGATATGGTGCGAAAGCAATTTCCATCAACGCGTGTGATTGCCAATGTTGACAACCTTGGCTTTGGAAAGGCAAACAACCAAGCTGCAAAATTGGCCAAGGGACGTTATCTATGTATTTTAAATCCCGACACAGTCGTCTCACAAAATACATTTGAGCAGTTTATCGCTCTCCATGAATCAAATCCCAATTTGGGAATTTCTGGACCTCAACTCACAGATGGAACAGGGCAATTTTTACGAGAATCCAAGCGGGGTCTTCCCACGATTAAGGCGGCTGTATCAAAGTCTTTGGGCCTTTTCAAACTGTCTCCGCATCTATTCGGGCAGTACTACAACCTAGGTCTTCCGCAAAACCAAAGTGGTAAGACCGACGTTCTGGTTGGGGCCTTTATGTTTCTGCGTAAACAACTCTACGATCAGCTTGAAGGATTTGATGAAAATTTCTTTATGTACGGAGAAGATATTGACATTTCTCACCGCAGTTTAAAATTGGGGTTGACCAATTTTTATTTATCCGAAGCGAATGTCATCCACTTTAAAGGAGAGAGCACGCCCAAAAACAAAGCCTATGAAAAACGATTTTTCAATGCGATGTCCTACTACTACAACAAAAATTTTTCTCACAACTGGCTTTTGAACTCTGTATTTATGTTTGGATCTTACGTGTTTAGCAAATGTAAAAGAATCATATCATCCAGACGTGATGAAACCAAACCTCTTCTGGTCAATGAATGGATTCTCTTATCCGACAACCCCGAGCTTTACAAAACTGTACAAACCAACATATTCCCCAGTCTAAAACAATGTCAGACTCTTCTTGAGGCTTTACAACTTGAGACCAATGGCTTGACAGGAATTGTATTTGACATGCGTTCCATACAATGGAATGAAGTGATCAGCTTTATGCAACTTCACCAGACACGATACATCTACAAGTATATCTCGGCCGACAACAAACGAATTATCGGAAGTAGCGATGTGCTTTCTAGAGGCTCAGGAGCTATCATCAAAAAATCAAAGAATAAATCGGAAGTAAGCATCGTTTAAATTCGTAATTTTACGGCATGGCTGAGTACAAATTGTTACTACCTGCCATGGGTGAAAGTGTCGACGAGGCAACCGTTACCCAATGGCTCAAAAACGAAGGCGATATCATCGAAGCTGATGATGCCGTTGTAGAAATTGCTACCGATAAAGTTGATTCCGAAGTTCCTTCCGAAATATCTGGAAAACTCCTCAAAAAACTGGTCGAAGAAAATCAGGTGGTTCGTGTCGGAGAGCCCCTTGCCATCATCGAAACATCACAAGAACTCCCTGAAGTAGAAGAGCCCGAAGAAAGCCCAACTGAAATCCCTGAACCCACCGAGGTCAAAGCAGACTTCTTGGAAAGCAAAGCAAAAGAAATTCTAGCACCGCCAACCCCAGCTGTACCAACCACAAGCGGAGACACATATTTTTCTCCATTAGTTAAGAGCATTGCCAAAAAGGAGGGCTTAACGGAAGCAGAGCTGCAGCAAATCCCCGGTACTGGCAAAAATGGGCGCGTGACCAAAAAAGATATACTGCAATTTTTGCAATCACGTAGTTTGCAACCCAATGTCAATCTGGCATCCTCGCCAATCACAACAGCACCCAAACCAGAAAGTGTTGGAACTAGAGCGTTGTCTCGAATGGAGCAACTAATTGCGGATCACATGCATAAAAGTTTGCAAACTTCGGCACATGTACAGTCGTTTATTGAAGTCGATGTCACCGAATTGTGGGATTGGCGAGAAGGCATCAAACAATCCTTTTTTCAGCGAGAGGGAGAAAAAATCACATTCACCCCAATTTTTATGATGCTTACAGCCCAAGTATTACGTGATTTCCCCTTGCTCAACTCTTCCTTAGAAGGAAATCAAATTATTCATAAACGCAATATCAACCTTGGGATGGCGACTGCACTGTCAGACGGAAATCTGATTGTACCAGTCATTAAAAACGCGGACCAGTTGAGCTTGGTGGGCTTTACCAAAAAAGTGAATGACTTGGCCAAGCGCGCTCGTGAAGGAGTACTTCAGCCAGATGATGTTAAAGACGGCACCTACACGGTTACCAATGTTGGAATGTTTGACAGTTTGATGGGAACGCCTATTATCAATCAGCCCCAATTAGGAATCCTTGCTTTAGGGGCGATTCGAAAAGTACCCGCAGTGGTCGAAACTGACAAAGGTGATTTTGTTGGGATACGACGTAAAATGATCCTTTCCCACAGCTACGACCACCGTGTCATTAATGGCGCAATGGGTGGCTTGTTTATTAAAGCATTAAAACAGCGAATTGAGAATTGGGACAGTTCACAACAATTATAATATGCAGTTAATATTAAAACGACCTATTTGCTTTTTTGACCTAGAGACCACTGGTGTAAACATTGCTAAAGATCGGATTGTTGAAATATCGATTTTAAAGGCATTTCCAGATGGCTCTGAACAAGAAAATACTTGGTTGGTCAATCCGGGCATGCCCATTCCAGCTGAAGCGACAGCCGTTCACGGTATTACCAATGAAAAGGTCGCGAATGCCCCTGTTTTTAAAGAAATCGCTGCGGAAATCTATACATGGTTTAAGGGATCAGACTTGGCGGGTTACAATTCCGATCGATTTGATATTCCGTTATTAGCTGAGGAAATGCTACGTGCGGGCATCGATGTCGATTTTAAAAAACACAAAGCGGTAGACGTACAAACCATTTTTCATAAAATGGAACAACGAACATTAACAGCTGCTTATCGATTTTATTGCGACAAAGACCTTGATAATGCACACAGTGCTAGCGCGGATACAAAAGCCACTTTTGAGGTGCTCAAATCCCAAATCGAACGCTATGACGATTTGGAAAACGATGTGGACATGTTGAGTCAGTTTACCACACGTCATAACAGTTTGGATTTCGCCGGATATATTCGAACCAACAAAGAAAATGAACCCATATTTGGATTCGGAAAACACAAAGGTAAGACCGTCATTGAGGTTCTTGAAAAAGAGCCTGGCTATTTTGGATGGCTTTTGGAAGCAGATTTCCCGCTTTACACGAAAAAGGTACTGACCGCCATTCGACTCAACACTCTAAATCAGTCTTGATGAAACTCATTTGTGTGGGGCGTAATTACGCAAAGCATATCGAAGAACTCCAGAACAATCGTCCAGATGCACCTGTCATTTTTATGAAGCCCGACTCGTGTTTGGGACAAAAGGGTCAACCGTTTTTTATTCCCGATTTTTCCAATGACATCCATCACGAAGTGGAGGTTCTTGTCAAAATCAACCGCATTGGTAAGCACATACAAACCAAATTTGCACACAAGTATTACGACGAAATTGGATTGGGCTTGGACTTTACCGCTCGAGACCTGCAAAGCGAACTCAAAGCCAAAGGGTTGCCTTGGGAAAAAGCAAAGTCTTTTGATGGTGCCGCCTACATCGGCCAGTGGTTTGATAAATCTCAATTTTCAAACCTCAATGACCTTCATTTTCAGTTGACCAAAAATAATGAAGTCGTTCAAAATGACACCACTGCTAACATGATATGGGGCATTGATGAAATCATCAGTTATGTATCGCGTTATTTTACTCTTAAAATTGGCGATATTTTGTTTACTGGCACTCCCTCGGGGGTGGGTCGTGTACAAAGTGGGGATGAACTGACAGGACAGCTCGCAGGTCAACATGCATTTACATTGAATATCAAATAATGCAGGCAGAGATCATTACCATTGGAGATGAGATTTTGATCGGTCAGATTGTGGACTCCAATTCTGCTTTTCTTGCAAAATCACTCAATACCATTGGGATTGAGGTTTCTCAGATCACGTCAGTTTCTGACAACGAGCATGCCATTATCAATGCCATGGGAGCATCACAGCAGCGTGTTTCCCTCGTTTTACTCACAGGCGGATTGGGTCCGACCAAAGACGATATCACAAAAACTGCTTTTTGTCGTTTTTTTGACGATGATTTGGTGCACAATCCAGACGTATTGGCGCATATCGAAAAACTCTTTTCACAATATGTCAATGTACCGATTAATGACTTGAATCGCGCCCAAGCCATGGTGCCTTCCAGAGCTGTTTTGTTGGAAAATCAATTTGGTACGGCTGTGGGAATGTGGATGGAAAAAAACGACACCGTATTTGTGGCCTTGCCAGGGGTCCCCTATGAAATGAAAAGCATTATGGATACGCAGCTTATTCCAAAGCTCAAAAACCATTTTAAACGACCCGTACTCATTCATAAAACCATGATGACCTACGGGTGGGGCGAAAGCCGTATTGCGGAAGTCATCCACGATTGGGAAGCAGCACTGCCCGCACACATCAAACTCGCCTATTTGCCCAATTTAGGTCGTGTGCGATTGCGACTCACGGCGCGTGGCGATGATGAGGGTCAACTGCAAAAGGAGGTGGATCATTATTTTGACAGTCTTCGTCCGTTGATTGGAGAAATTATTACGGGCTTTGAATCCGATCTTCCGATTGAGGCAATAATCGGTGGTTTACTGATCGACAAGCAATCCTCAATTGCTGTGGCAGAAAGTTGTACTGGGGGACGTGTTGCGGCATTAATGTCGTCAGTTCCTGGTGCATCGGCCTATTTTTATGGAGGAGTAGTTGCTTATAAAACAAAGACCAAACAGGATGTGTTGGGCGTATCAAAAAATCTGATTCAAAAGTATTCTGCGGTGAGTGAGGAGGTCGCTTTGGCGATGGCCAAAGGGGTTCGTGATCGAATGAAAAGTACCTTTGCTATCGCAACAACTGGGAATGCCGGACCAACCAAAGGCGACTCCGATGTAGAGGTGGGAACTGTGGTGATTGCCCTTGTCGGACCCGATTTTGAACGTGTTGAACGCTTTGCCTTTGGCAAGAACAGAGAAAAGACCGTTCAGAAAACCGTGAATAAGGCCTTGGAGCTCGCGAGAAAAATGCTGGATTAATCGATAAAAAACATTTGCCAGTACGTTAAAAAAATTGTTTATTTGCACTCCGATTACAAAAATCAATTTTTGCAATGTCAAAAGTTTGTCAAATTACCGGTAAAAAAGCGTTGGTTGGAAACAATGTTTCCCACGCAATGAACAAAACAAAAAGACGTTTTGAAGTTAACTTGATTAAAAAGCGCTTTTACTTGACAGATCAAGAGAAGTGGATCACCCTCAAACTCTCAACGTCTGCTTTAAAAACCATCAATAAAAAAGGACTCGTGGCCGTGCTCAAAGAAGCCAAAGCCCAAGGCGTCCTCTAAACACATTGTCATGGCCAAAAAAGGAAACAGAGTTCAAGTGATCTTAGAATGTACAGAACACAAATCTTCAGGGCTTGCAGGTACATCTCGATATGTCACAACCAAAAACAAAAAGAACACTCCTGATCGTATTGAATTGAAAAAATTCAACCCGATTTTAAAAAAAATGACTGTTCACAAAGAAATTAAGTAATCATGGCAAAGAAAACCGTTGCAACTTTACAGACATCATCAAAGCGTTTGACAAAAGCCATAAAAATGGTTAAAAGCGATAAATCTGGCGCATACACTTTTGTTGAATCCACGATGCTTCCTGAGCAAGTGAATGAGTGGCTTGCCAAAAAATAACAACCATAGTAAACAATTATAAAAGCCACGATTCGTGGCTTTTTTTATTTCTTACATTTACAAAAAAGAAGAATGGGGATTTTTAAGCGGTTTTTTTCCAAAGAAAAATTAGACAAGGGACTCGAGCCGACCAAGCAATCGTTTATCGACAAAATTGGGAAAGCAGTCGCTGGTAAAAGCACGGTTGATGCCAGTGTATTAGATCAGTTGGAAGAGGTGTTGATCAGTGCGGATATCGGCGTGGATACCACCCTTAAAATCATAGATCTTCTTGAAAAACGTGTGGCCAAAGACAAATACATGAATTCCAAAGAGCTACATGTAATCCTTCGAGACGAAATTACCACTTTGTTGGACTTACAAGAGGAAAGCCCGCGCCAAGTTAAACCACGAGTAACTTTGGTTGTGGGGGTCAATGGCGTTGGTAAAACCACCACCATTGGAAAGCTCGCCCACCTTTATCACGCTGCTGGTCAGCAAGTCCTTCTCGGCGCTGCAGATACCTTCCGCGCTGCAGCAGTCGATCAACTGACCATGTGGTCAGAAAGAGTAGGCGTGCCGATTGTCAAGCAACAGATGGGAAGTGACCCAGCTTCTGTGGCTTATGATTCGGTTGCGTCTGGACTCTCCCAAGGCGTCGATCATGTCATTATCGACACCGCAGGACGATTACACAACAAGGTCAATCTGATGAACGAATTGGCAAAAATCAAAAGAGTGATTCAAAAATCGATTCCCGATGCACCCCATGAGGTGTTGTTGGTACTCGATGGCTCTACGGGGCAAAACGCATTCGAGCAAGCGCGTCAATTTTCACAAGCTACCGAAATCACTGCCTTGGCCATCACCAAGCTTGATGGCACTGCCAAAGGGGGAGTGGTATTGGGGATTTGTGATCAAATGCAAGTGCCTGTCAAATATATTGGGGTTGGCGAAGGGATGGAAGACTTGCAAGAATTTCGTCCAAAAGAATTTGTAGATTCCTTGTTATAATTTTCTAATATGAGATGTATCATTTCTTTTTTATCAATTATCATTTTTGCTGCCTGTACAAATGCCCCCACAATTTATTGGAAATCCTATGATGAAACTGCAGAACTTCAAACCAACCAAGCGCATGAAAACCCGCGAATGCGGTTTGAGTTGATCCAATCCAAATTATTGGACAAAAATGACATATGGGCTCCATTTGAAACCGCTTTAAATCGATTTGGGAATGACACCTATCAAACCCTGAAGCCCTTAATTATCGAGCAAGACATCCCAACTTTGCAGACACATATACAGGCAGGGTCCTTGACATATGAACAATTGGTACTTTTTTATTTGTATCGCATTCGGAAGTTTGAGAGCGATCCCAACACCACTCTTCACGCTATATTGGCATTGAATCCCAAGGTAATTGAGCAGGCTAAGGAGAAGGATCGTCAACAACTTGAAAAACAACATCCGATATATGGTATGCCCATATTGTTAAAAGACAATATTAACACCCAAGACATGCCCACAACGGCAGGAGCGGCTTTTTTACAAGATCACACTCCAGAGAATGATGCTTTTGTGGTGTCTCAACTTCAATCCAAAGGCGCTTTGATTTTGGGGAAAGTTAACCTCAGTGAGTGGGCTTATTATTTTTGTGATGGTTGTCCTTTGGGCTACAGTGCGGTCGGTGGACAGACGCTAAATCCTTACGGAAGAAGGCTTTTTGAAACGGGTGGCTCGAGTTCTGGTAGTGGTGTTGCTGCGGCTGTCAATTATGCAGTTGCTGCTGTTGGCTCAGAAACCTCAGGTTCGATTTTATCTCCCTCGGGCCATAACTCAGTGGTCGGTTGTAAGCCCACCATAGGACTGGTCAGCCGGACGGGTATGGTTCCGATTTCGAGTACCCTTGACACTGCGGGACCTATGACCAAAACAGTTGTGGATAATGCCATTTTACTCGATGCGATGGAGGGGAAAGATATTGCAGACCCTGTAACATTGAAAAGACCTGATACGAAGGGGGACTATATCCTTGCCAGTCAAAACCGAAGTTTTACAGGATTTCGACTTGGCGCAATTAAATCCTTGGTTGCTGCAGACTCCTTATATCGTGAAGCCTTAAATACCCTGCGTAGTCTTGGAGCAGAGGTCATTGAGTATGAGCCGCCAAATATCGAGTTTGCGGACTTTTTGTCCGTGCTTAATGCCGAAATGAAAATTGATTTGCCAAACTATTTTAACAGCCAAGCAAACCCAGCCTTATTTGGTAATGATGTACAGTCGGTTATGGACTACAACAAACAGGATTCCATCTTGCGCATGCCCTATGGTCAAGCACGATTGGAAGGTGTTATTGCTGAAAAGATAACAGATGACAAACTGAAAACGGTCATAGTTCGACTCAATAAAGAGGCAATTTCCTATTTTAAAGAACCTATGAAAACCTACAATTTGGATGCTGTCTTAAGTATAAACAACTATCATGCGGCCTATGCTGCGATAGCTTTTTATCCTTGTCTCACGATACCAATGGGATATTCAGAACAAGGAGAGCCAAAAAACTTGACCTTTATTTCCCCAAGCTTTCAAGAACAAAAACTGTACGCATTGGGGGCGGCTTATGAATCTCTTACTCGGCACAGGAGATCACCAAAAGGATACGAATAAAGCTATGCGAACAAAATCCCTTAAAAAAAACACCATCAATGTCGTCACCTTGGGATGTTCTAAAAACATTTACGACTCAGAGGTCTTGATGGGACAACTTCAGGCCAATGACAAACAAGTCGTCCATGAAAAAGAGGGCAATATCGTGGTGGTCAATACCTGTGGGTTTATCGATAACGCCAAGGAAGAATCTGTGCAAACGATTCTCAACTTTGCCAAGAAAAAAGAAGCTGGAACTATCGACAAGCTCTTTGTTACGGGCTGTTTGAGCGAACGCTATAAAGACGACTTGGAAAAGGAAATTCCCGAAGTCGATCAGTTTTTTGGGACTACAGACTTACCCATTTTACTTAAAGCCCTAGGGGCAAACTACAAGCATGAACTCATCGGTGAACGCCTCACCACAACACCCAAACACTATGCCTATCTCAAAATTTCGGAGGGTTGTGACCGCCCTTGCTCGTTTTGTGCGATTCCCCTTATGAGGGGAAAACATCGATCTACGCCCATTGAAACCCTTGTGCAAGAAGCGAAAAGGCTCGCAGTCGACGGCGTAAAAGAATTGATTTTAATTGCCCAAGACCTGACCTATTACGGCCTTGATTTGTATAAAAAAAGAAGCTTGGCCGACTTGTTGCGCAAACTCGTTACCGTGGATGGTATTGAATGGATTCGTCTGCACTATGCCTTTCCAACGGGCTTTCCCCTAAACGTCCTCGACGTGATTCGCGACGAACCCAAAGTTTGTCAGTATATCGACATGCCTTTGCAGCATATTTCGGACAACATTTTAAAATCTATGCGCCGTGGAACCACATTTGCAAAAACCAACGCCTTGCTCAACACCTGCAAGGAACGTGTACCTAATATGGCCATACGCACCACCCTGATTGTGGGCTACCCCGGGGAAACCCAAGAAGATTTTGAATTGCTCAAACAATGGGTGTCCGACACTCGATTTGACCGATTGGGCTGCTTCACTTATAGCCATGAGGAAAGTACCCATGCCTATCAACTTGTTGATGATGTGCCTGCAGTGATCAAGCAGCAGCGCGCCAATGAGATTATGGCCATTCAATCCCAAATTTCATGGGAGAACAATCAGCAAATGATTGGGAAGACCCTGCGCTGTTTAGTCGATCGCAAAGAAGGCAGCTATTATATTGGGCGTTCGGAGTATGACTCACCAGATGTAGACAACGAAATCCGCATTGACGCCAAAGAACACTATTTGCGTTTGGGCGATTTTGTGGACGTTACGATTGAACAAGCCGAAGACTTTGACCTCTACGCCAGCCCAACATAGTAGTATGTAGTAAAGAGTTAAGAAACAAACCCTTTTCAGGATTCATTACAATTCCCATGTGAGTACCTAGTTTTGTGTGTTGTATCTTTACGTCATGCAAATACATCGGCTTCCACATACAACAACAAAGCGCTTGCCTGATTTGGTAAGTCGTGTGGTTTCTGCTGACCCTGCTTTAGCGGGTTTTTATCGTCCGTTTGCGAATCAACCCGATGCAGTGCATGTCCAACAGCAGGAAAAACGATTTACCGCTCAACAGCGACTAACCCTCAAAGAAGTACTCACTGCCCAATACAAGCACATAAGCAATGCCCCCACAAACCAATTCGAAAGCTTGTTGTCGTCTAAAACTTTTACAATCACCACAGGGCATCAGCTGAATCTTTTTACGGGACCGCTCTATTTTTTATATAAAATTATCGACGTTATAAAGATTGCAAATCAATGGAACGCACTTCAAGACGGGAATACCTATGTACCGGTCTATTGGATGGCTTCAGAGGATCACGACTTTAAAGAAATCAACCACTTTTCAGTCAATGGGCAGACCATTCATTGGTCAAGGCAGCAACATGGGCCAGTGGGGCGTTTGTCAACTGAGGGTTTGGATCAGGTTTTGAAGGTTTGGAAACATCACTTGGGCGATCGTCCGCATGCGGAAGAACTTCAAGACCTCTTTGCGCAAAGCTATGTTGCTCATTCCAATTTAGTAGATGCGGCTCGTTATTTGGTTCATCAGCTTTTTGGTCGCTACGGCTTGGTAATTATCGATGGTGATACTCCACGGCTCAAAAAAGAATTTGTTCCGTATCTACAACGAGAATGCGAGGAGGAACTTATTCAAAAAGGGAGTCAAACGACAGTGGAAAAGTTAAATAATGCCTTGCAAACTAAGATTAAAGTACAGGTCAATCCCAGAAATATCAACCTGTTTTATATGGGAGAGTCGGGACGGCAGCGCATCGAAAAAACCACGACTGGCTATGGTGTTGTCGATACGGTGATTTCATTTTCTAAAAAGGAATTGATCAAGGAAATCAAATCCCACCCCGAGCGATTTTCACCCAACGCCTTGTTTCGTCCGATCTATCAAGAACTTGTTTTGCCCAATTTGGTCACTGTTGGGGGTGGTTCGGAGTTAGCCTATTGGTTGCAACTCAGCGAGGTGTTTGCGAGTTTTGATTTACCCATGCCCATGCTCAAGCTACGTTCTTCCGTCTTGTTGATTTCGAACAAGCAGCAACAAAAGCTCAAAAAATTGGATATTTCGGTTGCCGATTTATTCTTGCCTACCAATGAGATGATCAACCGTCGGGTTCGTCAAATCAGTAATATCGATATCGATTTGGGTGAATTTAAAGCTCATTTGGATCAGCAGTTTGGAGCACTTTACGCGCTTGCACAACAAACCGATGCTTCATTTTTGGGAGCAGTAGAAGCACAGGAAAAAAAGCAAAAAAAGGGAATTGATCGACTCGAAAAAAGACTGCTCAAAGCCCAACGTATTAAATTGGTTGATCATGTGAATCGCCTAACTGAACTGCAACAGCAGTTATTCCCGATGGGAGATTTACAAGAGCGCAGGGTCAATTTTGCAGAATTTGTATTGCAGTTTGGTGATGATTTCATTCCCTTTTTGATGAAGCATATCGATCCAAATGAAAAAGATTTTATGTGTTTTTCGCTGTAAAAAAAATGCAAGCGATATAGAAAAAGTACGAGGTAGAAATCGTATTTTTGACCATGCAAAACAAGGTTTTAATCCTAGATTTTGGTTCACAATATACCCAGCTGATTGCTCGACGCATACGCGAATTGAATATCTATTGTGAAATTCACCCGTTTAACAACCCACCAAAACAGATCGAAACTTTTAAAGCAGTGATCCTATCGGGCTCGCCCTTTTCGGTTCGTGGAGATGATGCACCCCATCCCGATTTAGCAGAAATCCGAGGAAAAATTCCTCTGCTTGGAGTTTGTTATGGTGCCCAATACCTGGCGCACTTTGGAGGCGGTAAGGTTGCACCTTCTAGCACGCGGGAATACGGACGTGCCAAACTCACAACGATAAACGATGACCCTCTCTTTGCGGGGATTTCCCAAGGTACACAAGTGTGGATGAGCCATAGTGATACGATTCAAACCCTACCCACAGGAGGAGTTTGTTTGGCTAGTACCGATGATGTGCACAATGCCGCCTATAAAATTATTGGCGAAACGACCTATGCCATTCAGTTTCACCCTGAAGTCTATCACACCACTGACGGTAAGCAATTGTTAGAAAACTTTTTGGTCTCCATTGCTGGAGTTGTTCAAGATTGGACGCCCAGTTCATTTGCTGAGATGACCATCGCAGCATTGCAAAATCAAATCGGAGAGGGTCGTGTTGTTTTGGGTCTTTCGGGTGGAGTCGATTCTACGGTAGCAGCTATGCTTTTACATAAAGCCATTGGACCTCAGCTCCATTGTATTTTTGTTAATAATGGTCTGTTGCGAAAAAATGAATATACCGATGTGCTTCAGCAATACGAGGGCTTGGGTCTCAATGTAAAAGGGGTCGATGCCAGTGATCGCTTTTTAGGACACTTGGCTGGAGTATCGGATCCAGAAGAAAAACGCAAACGCATCGGAAAGGTGTTTATCGATGTTTTTGATGATGAGGCCACTTCCCTGACCAACATTACTTGGTTGGCACAAGGAACGATTTATCCAGATGTGATTGAGTCTGTTTCTGTTAACGGCCCATCTGCTACCATCAAATCCCATCACAATGTTGGGGGATTGCCTAGCTATATGAAACTCAAAGTGGTCGAACCCCTTCGGATGTTATTTAAAGATGAAGTGAGACGAGTTGGTAAAACCTTGGGTTTATCCGCCAGCTTGCTCGGTCGCCATCCCTTTCCGGGGCCGGGCTTGGCAATTCGGATTTTAGGAGATATTACAGCCGAAAAAGTACAGATGCTCCAGGAAGTCGATGCGATATTCATCGATGGATTAAAAGAAGAAGGGCTCTATGACCAAGTGTGGCAAGCCGGTGCGATATTGTTACCTGTACAAAGTGTGGGGGTCATGGGAGACGAAAGAACCTATGAAAAATGCGTTGCGCTACGGGCTGTGGAGTCAACCGATGGAATGACAGCAGATTGGGTGAATTTGCCCTATCCCTTTTTGCAAAACATTTCCAACAAAATCATCAATCGAGTCAAAGGAATTAATCGTATAGTTTATGATATCAGTTCTAAACCGCCTGCTACGATTGAGTGGGAGTAGGCGTGTGCTTTTCTTTTTTGGACTTGTCTTTGGTTTGCTCATCGCAAATGCGCAAGCGCAGGATCCTAGTGAAGACTATCGCACACACTTTTTGATTCATAAAGTCCGCAAAGGAGACACCAGTTTTAGCTTGACAAAACGATATGAAATCAGTGCGCAACAGTTGTTGTATTACAATCCCGAGCTCAAAGATGGTTTAAAGCGGAAAATGAAACTTAAAATTCCGCGGTATAAAGAGATTCCACCTCCACCAGTACCAGAACCCCAAGACAATACTCACATAGTCAAAAAAGGGGAAACGCCTTGGCGTGTGGCTTATCAATATGGGATTACCCTCCAAGAGCTAAAAGCGGCAAATCCAGACATGGATGCCGTCATATCGATTGATCAAGTGCTAGTGATTCCAGAAGCGATTGTCGAAACCAACTCCTTTGACCCCAATTACAACTACTATACGGTAAAACCCAAAGAGGGCTACTATCGCTTGGAAGCCAAGTTTGGTGTGAGTGAGGAAGAGTTGATTACACTCAATCCAGAGTTGTCTGAAAAGGGTTTGCTGGCAGGAATGATCCTGCGCCTACCCAAACGCAATTCTTCGACCTACACCACAGAAGACAACATGATCGTTGAAAAGGTCAATCTGCGGGATAGTTTGTATCGGAAAACCGATTTGAAAGTAGCTTTATTGGCACCTTTTCGCTTGCCCACAGTCCCGATTGACTCGGTGGCACAAACGAATCAGATTTTACAAACACGAAATTTGCAAACCATATCTCTCGATTTCTATGCGGGTGCACGCTTGGCTATGGAAGATCTTGTAGAACTTGGTCTGTCAATCGATTTCACAGTCTTGGATACGGAAAACAGTAATTTTCGGATCAATCAAATCTTAGATGCCAATGATTTTTCTTCCTATGACTTTGTCGTTGGACCTTTTGTACCAAGAAACTTTAACACGGTCTCTGAAAAATTGGAAAACTGTAAGTTTCCCTTGGTTTCCCCGCTCACAACCAAGCCGTTGGCCATGCGCAAAAACGTGGTGCATAGCTCAACGGATCGCAAATTGCTTAGAGAACGTATGCATCGCTATATCGACTCCTTAGATCAGTCGGTAAAAAATCCATGTGTGGTGATTGTGGCCGACGTCGAAAATATGGCAACTCAAAATCGATTAAAAGAACAGTTCCCTTTGGCGGAAATTGTAAACCCCGACCCAGAATTTAATTTTGTCAAACCCGAACTCATCGATTCGCTGACCTCGCATTTGGAACAAAACTGGGTTTTTCTAGAAACCAAAAAAACCAATTTGATTATCAGTATGGTTTCGATGTTAAATGCCCAACAAGATGAGAACCGAAAAACAAAACTCATGACCTTGGATCGCTCGTCGGCATATGACGATGAAAACATCGACCAATCACATTTAGGGAACTTGTCATTTACTTACGCAGAAACATTTGATATCAATCCCATTGCATTGACCAGCTTATACGAACATTATGAGTCTGCCTATGGAACGATTCCGACTCGCGAGGCCATTCGTGGGTATGAGTTGATGACTGATTTGGCACTTCGAACCGCCATACGGGAAGAATTGATCGATGGCTTTGAACTTGGGGAAACCCAATATTTACAGAACAAATTCTTGTTTCAAGAACAAGCCAAAGGGTTTCGAAACACAGCGGTGTATTTGCTCCAACACAAGGGATATGAAACCATAGAGCTCACCGATGAATAATCAGATGAATTTGTCATGGTCGTTTTGTACTTTTGTTCACGAAGTGAAAAAAAATAGCGTCTAATGCCAAATTCCAAATACGTTTTTGTAACCGGTGGAGTGACCTCATCATTAGGGAAAGGCATTATCTCGGCATCCCTTGCCAAATTGCTACAAGCTCGTGGCTTGCGAACTACCATTCAAAAATTTGATCCCTATATCAATGTTGACCCAGGAACGCTCAATCCATACGAGCATGGGGAGTGCTATGTGACAGATGATGGCGCTGAGACCGATTTGGACCTCGGACATTATGAGCGCTTTCTCAATGTAAAGACCTCGCAGGCAAACAACGTCACAACGGGTCGCATTTACCAAAGCGTGATTGAGAAAGAAAGACGCGGTGATTTTTTAGGGAAAACCGTACAGGTTATTCCGCATATCACAAATGAGATAAAGGCCCGTATGCAGCTTTTGGGGAAAAGCGGCGAACACGATATTGTGATTACCGAAATCGGTGGTACAGTTGGTGATATTGAGTCCTTGCCATATATCGAGGCTGTCCGTCAATTGCGATGGGAGCTCGGCCGGGAAAATTGCATGGTCATTCATTTGACGCTTGTACCGTTTTTGTCTGCCGCAAAAGAATTGAAAACCAAACCCACCCAACACTCTGTAAAAACTCTTATGGAAAGCGGAATCAATGCAGATGTTTTGGTATGCCGTACCGAACACGAACTTTCTGACGATTTGCGGAAAAAATTGGCCTTGTTTTGTAATGTCGAACAAGAAGCTGTTATTCAATCTATTGATGCAGAGACCATATATGACGTGCCAATATTGATGTATGAGGAGGGCCTAGACCAGGTGGTGATGAAGCGGTTGGGGATCGAAGATGAGAAGGAACCCGATTTGAACCACTGGAATAATTTTCTCAAACGTCATAAAAATCCAAAAAGCACGGTGACCATTGGACTTATCGGAAAGTATGTCGAGTTGCAAGATTCGTACAAATCGATTTTGGAATCTTTTGTACATGCAGGTGCTGCCAATGAAGTAGAAGTCAAGGTAGTTCCGATTCATTCTTCTCATTTGGAGGAAAATGATATGCAAGAAAAAATTGCTAATCTCGATGGGGTACTTGTAGCACCCGGCTTTGGTGAACGTGGGATTGAAGGTAAAATCAATGCGGTCAAATATGTTCGTGAACATCAAATTCCATTCTTTGGAATTTGTTTGGGAATGCAAATGGCTGTGATCGAGTATGCGCGAAATGTACTCCAACTTCCTGCTGCCAATTCTGTTGAGATGGATGCGGACACCCCACATCCCGTGATTTCGTTGATGGATGATCAACACAACATCATTCAAAAAGGCGGAACCATGCGATTGGGTGCTTGGACTTGTGCTATCGAAAAGGATACTCTGCTTCATAAGGTGTATCAAAAAACCAGTATCGAGGAACGTCACCGTCACCGCTATGAGTTTAATGATTCCTATTACGAACAATATCAAACAAATGGCATGATTGCCTCGGGAGTCAATCCCGAAACCAAACTCGTAGAAGCGATTGAACTCCCTGCGCATCCATGGTTTGTCGGAGTGCAGTATCATCCAGAATACAGCAGTACAGTTGCCAATCCACACCCTTTGTTTGTCGGTTTTGTGAATGCGTGTAACCGATATGCACAATCTAAAAAATAACCCAAAATGGAAGAAAGAAGAATAGACCCCTTACAAATTATTGGTTTCTTTTTGCTTTTCCTCGTTCTGATTTGGATGATGTATGACCAGTCGGAAATGATGGAGCAAAATGCGCAGATGGAGACCAATCCCACAAACGTCCAATCCCAAGTGGATGATATACCACTACCTAACGTTCCGGTTGTAAATAATGCACCCGTTGTGATGGATACCATACCCGAACTAGTCACAACACTACAAAATGAGTTGTTGCGCTTGGCGATCACCTCCAAAGGAGGATTTATTCAAGAAGCTGAACTTAAACAACATACCAATCATCTCAATGAGCAGGTCTTTGTTGTCAAAGACGGAAACACAGATTTTAACTTGCGGATCGAAGCCAACGGCGCTTTGATCAATACCCGTGACCTAGATTTTTTACCCACTCTCGACGGGAATCAACTCACGATGCGTTCTCAAGTAGCGGGAGGAACACTGGACTATATATATACTCTCTCCAAAGAACGAGAAGACAGTCAGGCATATCGTTTTCAATTTGGGATACGCTCTAGTGGTTTGAACGTTCAGCCCGAAACCGATTTATACTGGGGCTTGGATGGGTTTCGCCATGCATTAAGTGCCGATTATGAAAACCGATACACCCAGTTGACCTATCAGTATGAAGGCGATAAAGTACAGGCCTTGTCTGCGATGGGTGAAGATGATGATAAAGACAAAGAGGTGTCCTGGATTTCGTACCGACAGCATTTCTTTAGCATGATTCTCATTCCAACCGCCCAATTTGAGTCGATTGATGTGGAGTCATCTTCTTTGATGAACCCCGACAGCAGCGACGATTCGGTGTTTTTAAAACGATTTGAAACCTCAACAGCTATTGTTTCTGTAAATGGGGCTTTAAACACGTCATTTGACTGGTTTATCGGCCCAACAGATTATGAGATTTTAAAAACTTATGATGAGAATCTCTCCGATTCCATCTCTTTTGGTTGGGGAATCATCGGATGGATGAACCGCTTTTTGTTTTTTCCTTTGTTTGGGTTGTTGAGTGGGTTCTTGCCCTATGGAATTGCCATTATCGTGATGACAATCATCGTTCGATTGGCGTTATCGCCAGTGACGTATAAATCTTATCTGTCACAGGCAAAAATGAAAGTATTACGACCCGAAATCAATGCACTCAACGAAAAATATGGAAATGACCGTGCAAAAAAGCAGCAGGAAACCATGAAGCTTTACTCAAAAGCAGGGGCAAACCCTATGGCTGGTTGTGTACCGAGCTTGTTGCAGTTGCCCGTTTTCTTGGGGTTGTTTTACTTTTTTCCAGTTGCATTTTCCCTTCGTGGAAAATCCTTTTTATGGGCGGAGGATTTGTCGTCTTATGACGCCATTTTAGACCTACCCTTTTCCATCCCGTTTTATGGAGATCATGTGAGTCTGTTCCCGCTCTTGGCATCAATCGCCATTTTTGTCTATTCAAAAATGACCATGGGTCAGCAAATGCAACCTACCCAACCCGGTATGCCAAATATGAAGTTTATGATTTACCTCATGCCGATTATGATGTTGTTTTTCTTTAATAATTACGCCTCTGGATTGAGTTTGTATTATTTGATTTCAAACCTGATCACCATTGGAATTATGTTGGTGATTAAAAACTATATCATTGACGAACAAAAAATCTTTTTGCAGATTGAGGAAAACAAAAAGAAGCCCAAAAAGCAAAGTCGATTCCAAAGAAAAATGGAAGAGATAATGGAACAGGCCGAACAGCAAAAACGCTCAAGCCGCCGTCGCTAGACCACTTTTGGTTACCTTTGCTTTGCGATGAAATCCGATTCAAAACGTGTAGTTGTTGGACTCTCTGGTGGAGTCGATTCGAGTGTGACAGCTTATATGTTGCAACAACAGGGCTATGATGTGATCGGCTTGTTTATGAAAAACTGGCATGACGATAGTGTCACTATTTCCAAAGAGTGCCCTTGGCTCGAAGACAGCTACGATGCAATGCTCGTCGCTGAAAAACTAGGCATTCCCTTTCAAACGGTGGATTTAAGCGAGGCATACAAGCAACGCATTGTGGATTATATGTTTGTTGAGTATGAGCGTGGTCGTACACCCAATCCAGATGTCTTGTGTAATCGTGAAATCAAATTTGATGTGTTTCTCAAAATTGCAATAGAACTAGGAGCTGATTTTGTAGCTACGGGACATTATTGCCGAAAAGGACAAGTAGAGATCGAAGGAACAACGCACTACCGCTTGTTGGCTGGAGCAGATAATAACAAAGATCAGTCATATTTTTTATGTCAACTCAATCAGGAGCAATTGGCCAAAACGCTATTTCCAATCGGGGAGCTAACCAAACCAGAGGTGCGCAAGATTGCCAAAGAACAAGGATTGGTCACTGCGGAAAAGCGGGATTCACAAGGGTTGTGCTTTGTGGGAAAAGTGAGTTTACCAGAATTTTTACAGCAACAACTCGCCGTCAAAACAGGTCGTATTGTTCAGGTTGCAGATGGTCATCCGATGTATCAAATCAAGCGTAAAGAAACGCCCGAAGGTCTTGCCGCCAAATACAGTTATACGCCTACCGATGGGGTGGAAGTCGGCACCCATGATGGGGCACATTTCTTCACTGTGGGTCAGCGGAAGGGCTTGGCTGTCGGCGGTACCAAAGAACCACTATTTGTACTGGCTACCGATGTAGAACAAAATATCATTTATGTTGGAGAAGGAAAGTTTCACCCCGGGCTGCTACGCTCTGCATTGTGGATTGCGCAAGCGGACATGCATTGGGTACGTCCAGATCTTGTACTCCATGAGCCCATGCAGGTATGGGCGCGTATCCGCTACCGCCAACCATTGGCAAAAGCAATGCTTCACCCAACACCAACAGGACAGTATTTGGTCTTTGACCAACCCCAGTCGGCCATTGCAGCTGGGCAATTTGCAGCTTGGTATCTCGAAGATGAGTTGATCGGGTCGGGAGTGATTGGATAGTTATAGCTTCACCGCAGCGAAATCAAGGGCTACTTGGTTGTGAAGTAAATCTTCAAACTCTTCTGCTCTTCGAATTAATTTGGCATCACCTTGGTGCCAGAAAATCTCCGCAGGACGGTAGCGTGAATTGTAGTTGCTCGCCATAGAAAAACAGTACGCACCCGCATTGTGGAAACACAGTAAATCTCCTTCAGAAATCTCATTGATTCTGCGGTTGTTAGCAAAGGTGTCCGTTTCGCATATATAGCCGACTACAGAATAAAATCGTTCGCGTCCATTTGGATTTGAGATGTTTTCGATATGGTGCTGTGAACCGTAAAGCATGGGTCGAACAAGGTGGTTAAATCCACTATTGACTTGCGCAAATACCGTTGATGTGGTTTGCTTGACCACGTTGACTTGAGTTAGGAAATATCCCGCTTCACTTACCAAAAATTTTCCAGGTTCAAATGCCAAGGTTATTTCTTTGCCGTAGTCTTTGCAAAACGATTGAAACCGCTCTCCGAGTTTTTGTCCCAGTTCTTCAATATTGGTCTCAACATCATTGGGATGATAGGGCACCTTAAATCCACTACCAAAGTCCAAGAATTCAAGATCGTAAAATGATTTTGCGGTCGTAAACAAAATTTCAGCCGCATGCAGAAACACATCGATATCAAGAATATCACTGCCTGTGTGCATATGAATCCCATTGATGCGCATGCCTGTGTTTTCGACAATTCGAACAATATGTGGTAATTGATGGATGCTGATCCCAAACTTGGAGTCGATATGCCCCACTGAGATATTGGCATTGCCACCAGCCATCACATGTGGATTGATGCGTATGCATACGGGAACATCAGGATGTTTGCTCCCAAATTGCTCGAGTAGAGAAAGGTTATCGATGTTGATTTGCACCCCGAGTGCTGCCGCTTCCTCGATTTCCTCTAGCGAAACTCCGTTGGGCGTAAATATGATCATTTTGGCGGGAACCCCTGCATACAAACCGAGTTTAACCTCCTGTATTGAGACGGTATCCAAGCCAGCACCCAGACTGTGCATAAAGCTGAGGATATTCACATTGGATAGAGCCTTCACGGCATAGTTGATTCGCAACTGTGGCACATTTTGGAATGCCTGTGTTAATCTTTTGAATTGGTGTTCCATTTTTTCTGCGTCATAGACGTAGATGGGACTTCCAAATTGATTTGCTATCGATGTCAATACAGTATTTTCCATCGGGATAATTTTGCTGCAAATCTAACTTTGTTCTTTCTTATATCAAAACCATTTTTAGAATGATATAAAAATACAACAAAATGTTATAAATATAACAAAACAAAACAATATTTCTCTGTTGTGATCGGTGCTTGTTTTATATTTTTGCAGGAAACAAACAGTACAATGAACGTTCATGAGTACCAGGCCAAAGAGATTTTATCTTCATTTGGCGTTCGTATACAGAGGGGCAAAGTTGCCCAAAATACAAAAGAGGCACTAACGGCAGCCGAGGCCTTGTCTAAGGAGACAGGTACATCTTGGTTTGTGATCAAAGCACAGATTCATGCTGGTGGGCGTGGTAAAGGCGGTGGTGTGAAGCTCGCTAAAGGCATCGAAAAGGTTGAGGATGTGGCAAGCAGTATTTTAGGAATGGACTTGGTGACTCCACAAACCCCTGCTGAAGGCAAGCGTGTTCATCAAGTTTTGATTGCTGAAGACGTCTATTACCCTGGTGACACTGAACCAGAGGAATATTATATGTCCGTTTTGTTGAATCGTTCTACGGGTCGCAATATGATTATGTATTCGACTGAGGGGGGAATGGATATTGAAACTGTTGCTGAAGAAACGCCTCATTTGATTTTTACGGAAGATGTAGATCCTGCAGTTGGTTTGATGCCTTTTCAGGCACGTCGTGTTGCGTTTAATTTGGGTCTTTCGGGTAATGGGTTTAAAGAGATGGTGCGTTTTGTGAGCGCACTATATACGGCCTATGTACAGTCCGACTCTTCTCTATTTGAGATCAATCCAGTCCTAAAAACATCAGATGATAAAATTTTAGCGGTTGATGCCAAAGTATCTTTAGATGACAATGCGCTTTTTCGTCACAAAGATTATCAGGCACTTCGCGACTTGCGAGAGGAAAATCCCGTTGAAGTTGAAGCCAAAGAAGTTGGTCTCAATTATGTGGCTCTTGATGGCAATGTAGGGTGTATGGTCAACGGTGCTGGTTTGGCCATGGCGACCATGGATTTGATCAAGCAAGCGGGTGGTGAGCCAGCAAATTTTTTAGATGTTGGCGGAACAGCTGATGCCTCACGAGTTGAAACGGCTTTTCGATTGATCCTCAAGGACCCTAAAGTCAAAGCGATTTTGGTCAATATCTTTGGAGGAATCGTTCGTTGCGATCGTGTTGCACAGGGGATTGTAGATGCCTATAAAAACATGGGCGACTCGATTCAAGTACCCATTATTGTGCGTTTGCAAGGTACCAATGCTGATATCGCCAAAGCGCTAATTGATAATTCAGGACTGGCTGTTCACAGTGCTGTTTTATTTCAAGAAGCTGCCGATAAGGTGCAAGAAGCTCTTCGATAAGCAGACAATATGTCATTTAAATGCGATTTTAACATGTCATTATGACATAAATATTCATTTGGTTCACAATTTGATTAAGTATTGTTGAACTTAAAAATTATAATAATGAATATTGTACGTAAAACAACACCTTGGTTTCCTTCGATATTTGACGAGATTTTTACACGTGATTTCGGGATTGACTTGGCCCCAAAAACACATCAAACTCCTGCGGTTAACATCACTGAAAAAGAGAACACTTTTCATATGGAGCTCGTTGCGCCAGGTAAGGAGAAAAAAGACTTTCATGTGGAGTTGGAAGAAGATACTTTAACCATTTCGACAACTACTGATCAAGAATCAAACGAAGACAACTCTAAGTTTACACGTAGAGAGTTTGATTATGCCTCATTTCAGCGCAGTTTCCGGATTCCTGAAACGATTGACACCAAAAACATCAAAGCCAATTATAAAAACGGTTTGCTTTCCATCATTCTTCCCAAACGAAAAGAAGCGATACCAGAACCCAAAAAGCAAATTGAAATTCGTTAAATCAAAACCAGCCCACGGGCTGGTTTTTTATTTTAGGAGCTCTTATATTTTGTTTTTCAGCATTTCTTGAAAGCTTTTCATTTGATCTCGAAGTCGTGCAGCTTCAACAAAATTAAGTTCTTTTGCTGCGGTTTCCATGGCTTTTCGTGTCTCGTGAATGAGCTTTTGAATCTGATCTGCGGTCTGATATTCCAAGTCTGGCTCTGCAGTCTGCTGAATATTCTCTGTTTTTTCCTTTTCATAACCAAAGACCTGGTCAACGCCTTTATTTAGTGGAGTGGGTGTGATGCCGTGTTTCTCGTTAAATGCGAGTTGTTTTTCCCGGCGATAGTTGGTCTCATCCATTGTTTTTTGCATGCTTTTAGTAATAGTATCCGCATACATGATTGCTTTTCCATTTAAATGTCGAGCTGCTCGTCCGACTGTTTGGGTGAGTGAGCGAGCGGATCTTAAAAATCCTTCTTTGTCAGCGTCGATAATCGCAACTAAGGAAACTTCTGGCAAGTCTAATCCCTCCCGAAGTAGGTTGACCCCGATAAGAACATCAAACAATCCGCGACGTAAGTCTTGCATGATTTCTACGCGTTCCAACGTATCAATATCACTATGGATATATCGACATCGAATCGAAATTCGCGATAGGTATTTGGTGAGTTCCTCCGCCATGCGCTTAGTTAGTGTTGTGACCAAAACACGCTCATCTGCTTCAGCACGAATTTGAATTTCTTCTACCAAATCATCAATTTGGTTTTGACTTGGTCTGACTTCAATAACAGGATCGAGTAGCCCTGTAGGACGAATGATTTGTTCGACATACACCCCCTCTGTTTGCTCCAATTCATAGTCAGCGGGTGTCGCACTGACATAAATCACTTGGTTTTGAAGGGTTTCAAATTCTTCATACTTCAAGGGTCGGTTATCCATAGCAGCAGGGAGTCGAAACCCATATTCCACTAGATTTTCTTTTCGACTTCGATCACCGCCATACATTGCGTGGACTTGCGATAGGGTCACATGGCTTTCGTCGACGATCATTAAATAGTCCTCTGGAAAATAATCCAATAGACAAAATGGGCGCGTTCCAGGAGCGCGACCGTCGATGTATCGAGAGTAGTTTTCAATACCCGAGCAATAGCCCAATTCCCGAATCATCTCCAAGTCAAAATTTGTTCGCTCTTCCAATCTTGTGGCTTCCAAATGCTTTCCGATTTCTTTAAAATAGCCCACTTGTGCGACCAAATCATCCTGAATTTGGTGAATGGCATTTTGCAACACATCGGGTGAGGTTACAAACATATTTGCAGGGTAAAGGGTGAGTTTATCAAATTTTTCTTTGATATTATTGTTGATTGGGTCAAAGCATTCAATCGCTTCAATTTCATCGCCAAAAAAATGAATTTTAAATGCATGATCGGTATAACTCGGAAATATATCTACAACATCTCCTTTGACACGAAAAGTTCCATGTAAGAAATCGGCAGTCGTTCGGGCATAAAGACTTTGCACGAGTCGATGTAAAAATGCAGTTCTCGCAATAGGCTGCCCCACTTCAACTCTGATGACATTTTTTCGAAATTCAATCGGATTTCCGATTCCATATAAGCAAGAGACAGATGCAACGACCAATACATCCCGACGACCTGAAAGTAGAGAAGAAGTCGTACTCAGTCTTAGCTTTTCGATTTCTTCATTGATCGACAAGTCCTTTTCGATATAGGTTCCCGTTGTTGGGATATAAGCCTCTGGCTGATAATAGTCGTAGTAAGAAACAAAATACTCAACAGCATTTTCAGGAAAAAATTGTTTGAACTCCGCATACAATTGCGCAGCGAGAGTTTTATTGTGCGCAAGAACCAAGGTGGGGCGTTGCACCTTTTCAATCACATTGGCTACTGTAAATGTTTTTCCTGACCCGGTGACGCCCATTAAGGTTTGAAATCGGTCACGACTTTCCAATCCTTTTACAAGCTGACGTATGGCCTCTGGTTGATCCCCTGTTGGCTTAAAATCAGAATTAATTTGAAACTTCATAGCAAACAAAAATACCACAAATTCAAGCAGCTCTCAATTCATATTATTCAATAGATTGCGCAAAAGCCATTACTTTTGTCAAATGGTGCCTAATGATAAACTGATTACAACCAAAAAACCAAGCTATCGGATTAGCCCGTTTTTGGGTGATTACCTTACCCATTATAACCGAACAGCACCTTTTCCAATTTTCTACCAGGATTTAATGCGATTTTCTGGTTCTGTCGCTGTGATGGACAAGAAAGATAACGACTCCCTTTGGGTTCGTGTTTTTTACACTGATAGTGAGCGCGATGAAATCGAAGACAACCTAAAACGCATATACACACTTCTATTATCTGATGGAAGCACAGATGTATTACGTTTTTTAAATGTGGACGCAGTTGATTACTGCACCTTTGGAAATTCAAAACCATTTCGAATTAAGATTCGAAACATTTTAAATGACAACTTTACGTATTTCTATGTGAAAAAGGCAGATGCTTCTCGAGTATATGGTTTGGAGTTTGAGCATATGCTTTCACCATATAATCTCAATTTTTTGGTTTGTGAAGACACCTTAGTGGAAGAACACATCGCAGGGATTCCCGGTGATGAGTTTATAAAGGATTATCTGCCCAAATGTTCACAAAGCGAAAAGAGTCAAATCGCCAAACAGTTTGTTAAGTTTAACGAACGATGCATGATTCGTTTATTGGGTGATATGCGTTCCTATAACTATGTGATCGTCCCCACTCACGATTTTGATCAGGTTGTATATAAAATACGTGCTATCGATTTTGATCAACAATCCTATGAAGCAAAACTGAAGGTCTATCGTCCTCAATTTTTTAAGGAAAACTTCCCCATGGTCGAGTTGGTCCGTTCACACCTAGACAAGCACGCAGTTAATCAATACAAAATCGAAGAGCGAGCAATAATCGCTAAGCGCATACTCAGCTCGGAAAGTCGCCTCACCCAATTGATGAAGTGCATGTTAAAAGACGAACTCTCAACTCCTGAGAAAGTCCAACAGTTAAAGTCTGAAATCTATCAGTATATCCCGGATAAAAATTTTAAAAATAGTTTTAATATGGGTGGAATTGTACGTGCTGCTTTCGAATTTGTAAAACGAAACTACGAAAATCACGAAATGCTCAGAGAGAGCTAGTACCATTCATCATCTTGGTAGCCATTGTCTTCCCAACTCTCATGATCCAAATCAGATGATTTCCCATCCGCTTGTTCATATTGTTTAGGTGGAGCTTCATCTGGGATATTACCATGGCTAAATACAAGATGGGGATAACTCACTCCAGAGACAGATTCTGCTTCTTCAACGCAGGTCACAAAAAAGGTCCACATATTTAAAAAATCATAAATGTATAGTGCTGTTTTCTGTTCTTCTGTAAAAATATCATTAAGGGTGGTTTGATCCATCAGTCGAGATGGCTCGTCAAACATATCCGTCAAGGCAATGGCTTCTCCTTGATTCCATTCGTCATCGGTGACATAAAAGGTTGCCATTTCATGGCCGCTCAAACCAAAAGACTGGATAATAGTGTTATGTAAGTCCTCAAAAGTCGAACTGTTTTCCAGTTCTAGGTCTCTGAAAATATCTTCTTCAGCGTCTAAAACAATTCTAAATCGATAAATCATATGATTTTAATTTAATTCGTAATAACCAATACAATTGGGCACTGAATAATAGGGCTGCAATGAGCAAGTGAAGAGGCTGTGTTCCCCAAGGAAAATCTACATAATACATCAAAATACCTAGGATAATTTCTACAAGGATACATCCAATGATAAACTGAATATATTTTTGTGTCAAACTCTCTTTAACCACCAGTTTATAGATCCATACACTAAGCACCACAACAGCGAGCGATAAGGAACGGTGAACGTAAAAAGAGATCTCAGGACGGTCGAGCCATAGCTGCGGAGCATTAGATCCTGCTTGTTTGATTTGGTAGTCGATAAACTGGCGTACGTCAACCCCGAGTCCAAATTGTATTAGTGTCAAAACAAAGGACCCGACAATCAGCATCAGTAAGTTTTTAGATGGCTGTTTAAGTTGTTTCCCTTGACTCTTAGCGCGTACAAAAAGCAAAACGCTAACGATCAGTAACGCCATGATCATGTGCAGGGAGATTTTATTGGGGAGTAAGTTGGAGTCAACGACGGTTTTTCCCAACCACGCCTGCACACCCATTCCAACCACTGCAAAAAACGAAAAGATAGGCAGTAAGGGCTGCTTTCGTATCCACCAAAGACTGCGGACAAACAAACCGAAAACAATCAAACCAGAAATCGCTCCAAGCAAGCGATTGATAAACTCAACCCAAGTGTGTGTTACATTAAAAGTTGTGTAATCATGTTTGGTGTATACTTCCCAATTTTTCAAGTCGATAGTGTCACCACTTTCGAAAGTTTGGATTGCCACTTGTAAGGTATTATCCAGAATAATCACATTTCCCTTCTTATAGCTTTTGTCTGGTTGCCAATTAAGCTGACTGCGTTCAGTGGGGGGGATGAGGTAGCCAAAACATTTTGGCCAGTCTGGACAGCCCATACCGCTACCAGTCATTCGCACCACTGCACCTGCAAGGATGACCAGATAAACGGACAATAATGCCCATGTTGACCAAAAAAATACAGCTTTATTCATTTGTATTTTGTTTTGGTTGCAAACCGAGTTCTGCTGCTATTTTTAACATCATTCCATGAGCAGCTTGATATTCATTTGGAATTTCACCGTTGAGTATGGCTTCTTTGATATGTTCTTTAATCAATCCAATTTCACGACATGGACCAACCCCAAAAGTTTTCATGATTTCATCTCCATCAACAGGGGGTTGAAAATTTCGTATTCGATCTTTTTCTTCGACGTCTATGATTTTTTGACGTACAATTTTAAAGTTATTGTGATAGGTTTCAAACCGTCGCGGATTCTTGGTCGTAATATCTGCCTCGCACAATAGTAACAAATCATCTATTAGATCTCCAGCATCAAAGACCAAGCGTCGCACAGCTGCATCAGTCACAATTTTTTCCGATATCACAATGGGCCTAGAGCTCATGAAGACGAGTTTTTGTACGTATTTCATCTTTTCATTGAGAGGCATTTTGAGACGCTTAAATAACTTGTACACCATTTTGGCGCCAACAAATTCATGCCCGTGGAAAGTCCAACCTATTTTTTGATTAAACTTTTTGGTGGGTGCTTTTCCAATATCATGAAGTAAAGCAGCCCATCGCAACCACAGATTGTCGGTGGTTTGGCAAATGTTGTCAACGACTTCAAAAGTGTGATAAAAGTTGTCTTTATGCCGTTGGCCCTCGACCTCTTCAATTCCTTTTAATGAGCAGAGTTCGGGAAAGATATGTTGGAGCAAACCGAGTTTATCTAAAAGCAAAAATCCCACTGAAGGTTTTCGGGTCAATAAAATTTTATGAACCTCATCTACGATCCGTTCCTGAGATAGGATTTTAATGCGATCAGCCATTATTTTGATGGCCTTCATTGTAGAAGGGTCAATTGTAAAATCGAGTTGTGCAGCAAAACGAACGGCTCGAAGCATGCGCAAGGGATCATCAGAGAAAGTTTCCGTACCAGTCAATGGGGTTTTCAAGATCTTTTTATCTAAATCTTCAAGTCCATTGAAGGGGTCAATCAGTGTTCCAAACTCCTTTGGGTTTAAAGCAATAGCCAAGGCATTGACTGTGAAATCTCTCCGCTTTTGATCATCCTCCAAGGTGCCGCTTTCTACGACTGGATTTCGGCTATTTTTTTGATAGCTCTCTTTTCTGGCTCCAACAAACTCAAGTTCATATGAACCAATTCGAACCATTGCCGTTCCATAGTTTTTATAAACGCTTACTTTTCCACTATTAGGGAGTTTGTCAGCAACCGCTTTGGCCAATTCAATGCCGCTGCCTTCACAAACGATGTCGATATCTTGAGATCGGTTGCGTTGCAACAAGGCATCTCGAACACAACCTCCAATGGCTAAAGCACGGGTTTGCATCTGTTCAGCAACTTCTCCAATCGCAGAGAACATTGGGTCTGAAAATACTTGTTGCAAAGTTGTGTTTGTTGTCAAGGGCGTATCGTTTTTGTTTTCCCGTCAGTTGTCAACTGTAAAATTCTTGAGGGTCTAACTGGATAAGTGTCTGATTTCAAAGGTACAACATAGTCTACTTGCTCCAAAATTCGACAATTTATCTGACTTATATTTTCAGGGATGGGTGCACCACTGAGGTTGGCAGAGGTGGCAATTATGGGCTTGCCAAAGGATTTGACCAAGTCCAGAGCAAATCCGCTTTTTGGAATTCGAAAAGCCATCGACCCATCCTCAGCCATGGCCATAGGAGCAATCCCTTTTACCTTGGGATACACGATTGTAGTAGGTGAACTAACGTCTTTTAAAATCTCGTGAACCGCCTCTGGAATGGACTCGACATGAGTTGCCAACATCTCCATATCTGCAACCAAAGCGATCAGAGATTTACTTTGCGGTCTGTTTTTGACTGAAAAAATCTTATCAACAGCAGCTTGATTTGTCGCATCACAACTGAGTCCTAAAACTGTGTCAGAGGGAAACAAAACGACTCCCGACCGGCCCAATGCGTCCAAACTGTTTTGAAGTACCATATGATATTTAGCTGATCATGTTCGAATACTTAAGCAGATACATCATAGGTTCGCAAGGCATCGTTGAGGGATGTCTTTTTATCTGTGCTTTCTTTCCGCCTTCCAATAATCAGCGCACATGGTACTTGGAAATCTCCTGCAGAAAACGATTTGGTATAACTCCCAGGGATAACAACTGAGCGCGCTGGTACAAGTCCTTTTGATTCGACTGGCTGATCACCAGTAACATCGATTATCTTTGTCGAGGCAGTGAGTACAACATTTGCACCGAGAACAGCTTCTGTTTCTACACGAACGCCTTCAACCACAATACAACGAGAGCCGATAAACGCATTGTCCTCAATTATGACAGGCGCAGCTTGAAGTGGTTCCAAAACCCCGCCTATACCTACACCACCACTCAAATGGACGTTTTTACCGATTTGCGCACAGCTTCCGACAGTTGCCCATGTATCAACCATAGTGCCCTTGTCGACATAAGCACCGATATTGACGTAACTCGGCATCAGAATCGTTCCCGGAGAGATGTATGCGCCATGGCGAGCTACAGCATGGGGAACAACCCGAATTCCTTTTTCTTTATACCCTGTTTTCAATGGGATTTTATCATGAAACTCCAATGGTCCAGCTTGCAATGTTTCCATACCTTGAATGGGGAAGTACAGGACAACAGCTTTTTTCACCCACTCGTTGACTTGCCATCCGTTGACTGTCGGCTCTGCAACGCGGAGGTCTCCCTTGTCCAATTGATCGATTACTGAACGGATGACCTCTTGAACACTTTTATCCTCTAATAAAGCACGGTCTTCCCATGCTTCCTCAATGGTATTTTGAAATTGACTCATCTTGCAAATTTTTTTCAAAGATAACTTCATTTTATCAAAAAAAAGAGCAGTTCACAAAATCGATACAATAAGTGTATTTTTGCATCAATGGGCCGTTTATTAGCGATAGATTATGGAAAAAAACGATGTGGAATAGCAGTCTCCGATTTGGATCAGGTGTTTGCCTTTGGCCACGATACGGTTTTGACTTCTGATTTGTTGGATTATCTTATAGATTACATACAAAAAGAGAATGTAGCAGGGATTGTAGTGGGCATGCCTAAACGTCTTCACAACCAACTGTCGTCAATTGCTAACGATATCCATCAATTTATTGTGCAGTGTAAGTCGCAGTTTCCATCTCTTAAGTTCTATACCTATGATGAGCGATTTACTTCAAAAATCGCTTCGCATGAGATTGCAAGAGCAAGTTCCAAAAAACAAATTCGACAAGATAAAGGTCTCATTGACCAAGTTAGTGCAACCCTTTTGCTTCAGTCCTTTTTATCACATCAGCAAACCAAGACATCATGACGCTTCCGATATACGCCTATGGGCATCCAATTCTTCGTCAAAAAACAGAGAAAATTGATACGAATTATCCCGATCTAAACTCTTTGGTTGAGAGTATGTGGGAAACCATGTACAATGCAAATGGGGTGGGTTTGGCAGCTCCGCAGATTGGTCTTGCTTTGCGGTTATTTGTAGTCGATGCCAGTCCGTTTGCCGCTGATCCTGAACTAAGCGAAGAAGAACAACAACAAATCAAAAATTTCAAGCATGTTTTTATCAACCCCACGATTACGACTTTTCATGGAGAGGGAGTTGACTTTAATGAGGGCTGTTTGAGTATTCCAGACATTCGGGGGGAGGTGACACGTGAAGACGGAATTTCGATTTCATATTATGATCTTGAGTTCAACCAGCATGAGTTAGAATTAACTGGTTTGGCGTCTCGCGTTGTTCAGCATGAGTATGACCATATTGAGGGAAAACTCTTTACTGATAAGCTCAGTCCTTTCAAACGAAAGATATTGAAATCAAAGCTCCTTCAAATTGAAAAGGGAAACATCACAGTTGATTATCCAATGGAGTTTCTCACCAAGCAAAAAAACAAATTTTAATGACTGATCGGAAGAAACAGTTGGAGGCCATTGATCGTCTGCTGACCATAATGGATGATCTTCGAGAACAGTGTCCATGGGATCGCAAGCAAACTTTTGAGAGTTTACGCCATTTGACGATTGAAGAGACCTATGAATTGAGCGAGTCTCTGTTGAAAGGCAGTTCTGACGATATCAAGTCCGAACTAGGGGATTTGCTTCTTCACATTGTATTTTATGCAAAAATTGGTAGTGAGCAATCTTCATTTGATATTGCAGATGTTGCCAATCGAATTTGTGACAAACTGATTCAGCGCCACCCGCATGTCTATGGAGATGTTGAAGTAACGGATGAAAAAGAAGTAAAGCAAAACTGGGAACAGCTTAAACTCAAGCATGACCGCAAGGGGGTGCTCGACGGTGTTCCCGATTCGCTACCTTCTTTGGTAAAGGCATATCGAATGCAGGAGAAAGCCGCTGGTGTGGGTTTTGATTGGGATCACACGGCAGGTGTTATGCAAAAAATTGAAGAAGAATTGCAGGAGTTTTATAATGAAGTCGATCGAAATGACAAATCATCTGCAGAATTAGAATTTGGAGATTTGCTGTTTTCTTTGGTAAATTATGCTCGGTTTATCGGTATCAACCCAGACGATGCGTTATCGCGGACTAATCAAAAGTTTCACAGTCGTTTTGTAGAAATGGAGAAAAAAATATCAGAACGTCAAATCAATATGAACCAACTCAAGCTTGATGACTGGGAAAAATTGTGGCAAGAGGTAAAATCAGAGACGTAGATTACATTCTTTTAAATGCGTCTAGCTTTTGTTGTAAACCATCAATGATTTTCTTCTGTTTTTCAAGGTCCTTCATAACCTTATTGACCACCGGGTTTTCGGATGAACTTTTAGCGAAAAACTCCATATTCGTTTCGAGTTGAATTTGCTCTTGTTTGGCTTTGTCTAAGCGTTGCTTGATTTGTGATCTTTCCTTCTGAATAAGTTCTGTGCGGTCACCCATCAACTTGATTTTGAGCTCATACTTGAATGAAGCAATGGATTCTTTATCCTCACCGAGTTGTTTGAGCGAATTTTCTATGGCCGCAACAAACTCGCTGTTAATCTGATTTGTTTTCCGACCTACAGATCCAATTTTGGTCCATTCCTCAATCAAATGATCGATACTAGTGCGATCAAGGCCTTCTTTTGATTGGAGTTTTTTCAATAACTCATCTTTTTCTTCGAATGCTTGTTGTTCAACTTCCGATAATTTGTTTTTTCGTTCATCGAGAAGCGCAAAATAATCGTTACATGCTTTGCGAAATAGTTTCCATGCTTTATCGTTTTGTTTTCTAGAAACAGCACCCATTTCTTTCCATTTTCTTTGTAGAGCGATCACTTTGGGCGTTGTCGCTGCAAAATCTTCTGTTTGTAAAAAAGTCTCGACTTGTTTTACCAGTTCCATACGCTGTTTGAAATTCTCGCTATATTCTTTTTTGAGTGACTTGTAAAATGTATTTCGTTTCTTGCTAAAAAGACGCATGACATCCTTAAACATCGCCCAAATTTCTGCATTGTCACTTCGACTCACATGACCACATTCAAAAAATGAAGTCCGTAAACTCTCCATATCACGGATCATCTTTTGCATCTCATTATGGGTTTTGATTTCAACTTCCGCAAGTTGCTGCATTTGTGAGATTATTGTTTTCTTTTTTTCGTAGTTAGCCCGATAAACCTCCGTTTGATTTTTTTGAAAAAACTGACGCTTTTCATGGATAACTTTAGTTGCTTCGCTAAATCGTTCCCAGAGTGTTTCGCCGTGTTCTTTAGCGATTGGACCCAACTCATCCTTCCAACGTTTGTGAAGTTCTTGTAAGTCCCTAAATGCCTTTTGGATATTATCCATTTTACTCAATGCTTCGGCTTGCTCGATAATTTTCAATTTTTCTTCGTAATTGTATTTAAAGTCAAGCTCCCTGAACTCACGATTCAGATGAAGAAAGTCATAAAAGATACCAACGTGGTGATGATAAGTTTTCCAAATATTGTTTGCTTCTGCTCTTGGCACATGCCCTGATTCTCTCCATCTGCTTTGCAAATTCTTAAATTGTTTATAAGTCTCTGAAATGGCTTGATCAATTCCAATGAGCCCCTTGAGTTCTTCAATAAGGTTTTTTCTAATAACCAAATTATTTTGAAATGACTTTTCGAGTTCTTGATAGTACCTTGCTCTCTCAGATTTATACCTGCGTATTAGCTCGTTATAGATTGTTTTTTCTGGAATTTTAGCATCAAAATCCTTGAGCTCTCCACCAGCATTAATAAAATCTTCTTTTTTGTTCTCGAAAATCTGGCTAAGTTTTGGCTCGATTTGCTTGGAGAGTGCCTCAACATCACGCTTGTAATGATGTATTTTTCCTGAAGATACTTTTTTATCTAGTGCCTTTAGGAGTTGCTCGAGATTCAGATCGTCATAGTTTTCCTCTTCACTTTTCACTACAGAAAGCTCATCTTTATCAAGATTTGAATCTTCTGAAGTCGTATTTTCACCCTGTTGATCTTCGGCATTCTCGAATTCCCCTGCATCAGTTGATGGCTGAGATTGAGTCATCTCCTGCTTCGGTTGGTCTTCAGTTTCAGGGATTTTTTCGTCCACTATGTCTTCATTTGCTTCTTGCAAATTGGCATCATTATCTAGCATGTCTTGGTTAACTTTGACAATCACAAGATAGTAAAACTTTGTGAGTTTACTTTTTTAGATTTAATCCATCCACAAATTCCACGAAGCCTCTGCTTGGTCTACGAGCATCTGGTAACCATTTACAACCCCAGCACCTTTGGCTTTCCCCATTTTCATAAAGGCGGTGACTTCAGGGTTGTAAATCAGATCATACAGCAAATGTTTCTTGCTGATTTTCTCATAATCAATTGGTGGATAAGCATTTATATTCGGATGGGTGCCAAGTGGAGTGCAGTTGATAAGCAAGCTATGTTCTTTATAATCTTTGGCTGAAAGTTGGTGATATGCCTTTCTGTCTGGCCCTTCACTTCGAGACACTTTACGAACTTGTATTTTCAGTTGTTCCAGGACATAACAAACCGCTTTAGAAGCCCCGCCAGTTCCTAAAACAAGCGCTTTGTCATGGTGAGGTTTTAGATAATTCAGAAGGGTATTTTGAAATCCGATATGGTCTGTATTGTAACCTAATCGTTTGTTGTCTTTAAAAACGATGGTATTGACAGCACCAATCGCTTTTGCAACTGGATCAATCTCATCCAGAAAAGGGATGACTTCCTGCTTGTAAGGAATCGTTACATTCATGCCATAGATATCATCTCGCTTGAGAAGACTTTTGAGGGTTGATAGATTTTCAAGATCAAAGTTAACGTACTCATGTTGGAGATTTTCAGCTCTAAATTTATTTGAGAAGTAATTTCTCGAAAAAGAGTAGCCAATATCTTTTCCTAATAATCCAAAAAGTTTACTGTCGCTTTCGGTCATAGACGTCTAAAATAAGAACAATGAATAGACCAACGCCTATCCAAAACAGAGAAAAATATTGATTTAACCAAGGGGTTTCCCTGGTAGTATTTATCATGGCTTCATTTGTCAATAGGCGAAAGTCAGACCAAGGCCAAAGGATTGATAGGGAGCCAACGATAAATCCAATAATCAAAGCATTTAGTTTGTGTTCGAATCGCACAATAATGTAATGCAGTAAGTTGGAAATGCTGACCAATCCAACAACCGAACCGCCAACAAAGACAACTAAAATGATGAGTAACTCATTGTACTCTTGCGATAGAGTTGCAAACGCAGAAGGGTCCTGAAGTAGTTGATTGCTAAATTCCCAAACTGCATTGACAGCATCAACCAATAGAAGGGCATAGTTACCAAGAAGAATCAGCAAAAAAGAGCCCGAAAGTCCTGGAAGTGTCATGCCGATTATACTGATCAGCCCACAGAAAAAGACAAACCATAGGTTTCTATTTTCTGGAGCTGGCTCTAAAAATGTTAAGGATAAGCCCACCGCAAGCCCTAGCAAACTGTAGAAGATGTATTTCAAATTCCATTTCCTAAAGTCTCTTATCAATACAAAAGCAGACATGACTACCATTCCAAAAAATAGACCTTTTACGTGTTGTTCGTAGTGTAATAATGCGATATCAAGTACTCTAGAAACGGTGAAATAGCTCAGTAATATCCCCAAAGCGATTAATAACAAAAACAAGGCATTGGTGTATTGGTAAAAGCGTTTAAACCGACCTGTTAACAGCATATATAATGCTTTGAAATTCAATCGCTTTAGCGAGTATAAAAATTCTGGATAGAAGCCAGTAACAATAGCGACAACACCTCCAGACACACCAGGCACTTTGTTGGCAATGCCCATAGCCAGCCCTTTGATAACAAGCAAAATATGATCATATAATCCTCTTTGATTCATCGCTTATGGGATTGACTCATGTTGTGAAATGCGTAGATTACGAAACTCCCAATAAGCATAAACAAAAGGCTAATCCACAGTTCGGAATTGTTGTGTTCAATGTTAGGTAAAACAGCGATTTGGTCACGATTTTCGACGTTTATGAATTGCTTCCAAGGCCAGACTTTGTACAGAGAACCAAACATAAACCCAGACATCGTCGCAAGCAAAAGATTCCGATAATTGAGATAGAGTTTTCCTACCCAGTGCGCAAATAGCTTAAGCCCAGTGATTGCCCCCAATCCAAATGCAAAAAGATTCAAAAACCCTAGCATGCGAAAAGAACGAACGAGCTCAATAGTTTCAAGAGCAGTTTCATAGGCACCTAGAAGAACTAGAATAAATGCTCCGGAAATGCCTGGGAGTATCATGGCAATGATCATCAACATTCCGCAGAGAAAGAGATATGGTAGGGCTTGTGTTGACTCTGCAGGAGATAGAAAGCTGATGAGAAATGAAATCAGTCCTCCGATTATCAAGCCGATAATGGTGCTTGGAGACCATTGTTTGACGTCCTTACAAATCAAGATAGAACTCGCAAAAATAAGTCCAAAGAAAAAGGACCAAAGTGCAAGAGCATGATATTCTAGAAAAAAGCCAATAATGGAACTTAAAAACAAAATGCTTGTAGCAATACCTAAGAAAAGGGGTAAAAGAAACGGGCCATTGATGTTTTGCCATGATGTCTTTCGATTTGCACCAAACAATGCCAAAATTTGTTTGGCGTTAACATGGTTAATGGAGGTAATTAAATCTTCATAGATGTTGGTAATCAGCGCAATTGTACCGCCAGAAACTCCAGGGACAAGGTCTGCAATTCCCATCGCTATCCCTTTCAAGTAAATGCCTAATGTTGATTTATTGGATTTCATCATCGAGGCGAAAATACGAAATAAGGAGGTGTTTAGACCTTTAAAGACAGACTTTGCTTGACAAACGAGGAACTTCTAAACTCAGGAAAGGTTTCATAAAAGTGATTGAGTTGCTTGGCATCCGACATATAAGCATTTTTGAGGTAAAACCTCGCTTCAAGTGATTGTGAGGAAAGTAAGTAAATTCCTCCGAGACGGAAGTTAATCACACTGCTTTCAGGGTGGAATTCAAGTCCGTGTTGCAAAACCTCCAAAGCTCTTGGATAATCATGCATTTCTTTGAGAACATCTGCCCATTTTACCCATGTATCAACTTCATAATTACCGAGATTGACACATTCTGTGAAGCCCAAATCTGCTTCTTCAAGAAAGCCTAAACTAAAGTTGATTTCTGCATACCTTTTCCATGTTGCAACATTGACATTGTCAATCTGTATCGACTTTTTGGCGTAGTAGAGAGCTTTTTCGAAGTCTTTGTTTTTGCAATACACATCGATCAAAGCAATCCATGCTTTTTCATATAGAGGATCTTCATTTAAAGTCCTTTTGAAATACTGTATAGCTAGTTTGATATTGCCCAATTCAATATGACATTGTCCAATGTGTAATAGTGCAAATGCGGTTGGCTCATCGATTGACAAGGTCATTTCATAAGACAGAATTGCTTCGTTGTAACGCTTCATCTTTTGAAGTGTTTTCCCCATCTCAAAATAGGCGCCGATAAAATCGTTATCGCAAATGACTGCAAAGTCATAGGATGAAAGAGCTTGTTTGAGCAGCCCTTTACTAGCATACTGACGACCCAATTGATGCCATGCGATTTCGTTAAAGGGGTCAAGTTCTAAAAATCCGTTGAGAAACTCAATAGCACCATCTGGATTTTTTAAAGATTCAAAACAATAGATTGTGTTGTATAAAGCATGGGTGTCTTTTGGATCTTCGTTGAGGCACTTGATAAAGTGCTCTTTTGCCATCATGTAGCTATCTAAGAAGAGATATTCCATCGCCAACATGCTGTGAAATTCAGCCTCACTTTCGCAGTATTCTAAGCCTTTGGTCAAGAACGATATTGCTTCCTGATGTCTTTTGGTTTTTGAAAGAATAACGGCCTTGTGGATATAAACATATTCGTTATAGGGCTCCATTTCCCCTAGCTTATCAATCACTTCTTCAGCTTCCTTGTACTGATTGTTCAGTAGCATTAATTCGACATGAAGAAGTTTTAGCCCGCTGTTTCCAGGATGCTGATTTTCTCCGATTTCAAGGGCTTTGTAAGCCAAACGAAGGCTTCCTGAATCGATATAATATTGGATAATTTCTTCAAATTCAGTGGCGTCGAAGAAGTTCACCCGGTTTGATTGTAACATCAACTCAAAACGAGTGAGTGGGGATTTGTGGTCTTTGTTAGAATTTGTATTCATCAAATGACTTACATTCTTACCATAAAGTTAAACCCAAGGTGGATAAGAATGAAACAAACGGATTTATTGTTTTTAACAATTTAATCAACAGATTTCATCGAGTATATTTACGATGATATCACACCCTTTTTTGAGCTCTTTTTTTGAGATTGTTAACGGAGGCGTAAACCGAACAGCTCTTTTTTCAAACAGTAGAAAAAATAATAATAACCCTCGTTTAAGAGCAATTTTAACCAACTGTTGTGCAAGTTCTGGGGTTGGAAGGATTAGGGCTAACATCAGACCTTTACCACGGATTTCTTTTATTCCTTGATGTTGGAGTTGTTCTCGTATATATTGTTCTTTTTCGATCGTTTCGGCGATCAAATTGCTTTGTAAAAGGGTTTTTAAAGTAGCGTGACATGCCGCTGCAATGACTGGATGCCCACCAAATGTTGTGATATGCCCCAGTATGGGTTTGTCTTGCAATAGGTTCATCAGTTTTTTAGAGGCACCGAATGCACCTACAGGGAATCCACCTCCAAGTCCCTTTCCAGTGACAAATATATCTGGAATCATGTTGTAGTGTTCAAAGGCAAATAGCTTCCCTGTTCGACCTATTCCAGGTTGAATTTCGTCCAAAATTAAGAGAGCCCCTACTTTGTCACAACGTTCTCGTACGGCTTTCATATAGTCATTGGTCGGAACGATAAACCCAGCACCCCCTTGTATGGTTTCCAATATCACTGCTGCAGTTTGTTCATTGATTTGCTCTAAATCCCCAATATCATTGAACTGGATATAAGAAGTACCAGGAATTAAGGGACGATAGGCTCTTTTTCGTTCTTCATAGCCCATTACACTCATCGCCCCTTGCGTATTTCCATGATAGGCATTGTTGGCAGAGATAATTCGCTGTCTGCCAGTTGCTCTTTTAGCAAGTTTAAGTGCCCCTTCAATTCCTTCTGTTCCTGAATTGGTTAGGTAGATGCATGACAATTGTTCTGGTAATTGATCAGCCAATAACTTGACAAGTTGAACAGGTTCATCTTGTACAAACTCACCATACACCATAACGTGGAGGTATTTTCTCATTTGTCGGCGAACGGCCCGAATCACTTTGGGATGAGAATGACCCAAAGTACAAGCAGAGACACCTGCGACAAAATCAAGATATTTTTTATTGTCTTTGTCGATGATATAACTTCCTCGTGCTTTTTTGACTTCCAGTCCTATGGGTTTTGGCGTTGTTTGTGCCTGATGTGCAAAGAAAATATCTCGAGCTGTACGTATCATTTCATTTATCGTTTTAGTCGAGACATTATCTCTTTTGCATCTGCACTCTGGGAATCAAAATCAGTTTTCGCTCTATCTTTAATGAGATCAGATTTTGATCGTATCATTTCATCCCCACGCCAATAAAAACCGGGTAATTGCTGTTGGTCTTTTGTGAGTTCCTCTATTGGGTAAACTGCCCCTTCTGGTTTGGTCAAAAATGTGATGGATTCAATTTGATTCTCAGCCATTCGTAATTGCATCGCACTACAAATTGCCTTGTCAACACCAATCAGGTCCTGAGTGGTGTCGTCGTATAGATAATATACCATTTCTGCGTTTTTGACAATATCAATTGTCTGTAACTCATTGTCTTCAAAATTACCAAATAAGTTGATTCCTTTCATTTGGTTAAACTGCCGAGGGTTTAGAGAGTCTTGCTCAGCTACTATTGCATTGTCAAAGATTTTAATAGAGTCTATTGCGCTAGTAACTGAGTCTGTCAGTAGGTGGATAAGATCTCCACTCATTTGTGTTTTTACAGACCACAATATGGGGTTTCGTTTTGTCATATCACGAGCAGATAAAAATTGTGATTCTCGATCGCTGATTGGATGTCGTAGTAGTTGGATCAGTCCGGTCTTTTGATTGATGTGTATCGAATCTGAAACACCGCTGAGATTGGTTTTAAAAATTCGAACTCCATCATAGCCTGTGAGTATTCTTTCTTCAGCTGGCCCAGTCGCCATAAGGGTATCAGCATGAATGTATAGAGAGTCTTTATCGATCAATTTTATTGCAATAGGGTTGTGGGTAACGATCGCGGAATCGCGTTCTTTGAAAATTTCGCCGTATTGCCCTCGTATCACATGATCTCCAATGGTGTCTTTGATTTGCACATTCTGACTTGCGGCAGCATATTGAATTCGATCATCAAAATAAATGCTATCCCCTTGTATGTTCCTGAGATTGTATTCGATTGAGGCTCGGTCTTGGAAATATCCTTTTTTGAGATTGGAGTCAAAAAAGCCTCTATTGCATTCTACATTATAAGACTCACCTTGAATCGTAGTTGCTCCATAAAAATAAGCGTGTCCTAACTCCGTGTAGTAATCCATGCGTTTTGAATGGATAGTGAAGGAAGGGTCTATGACATGGACATTCGTGACGAATTCATATTTATTGTCTTCAGCAACATAGGTCCCAGATTGACTGCGAATTACTGTCTCATCACTTGTGATTTCTCCAGCGCTATTGTAGTACGCTTCTTGTTTTTTTCGGTCAAAATACAGGGAATCAGTACGCAGAGTCGATTCTTGATTTTGGAGAAGCACTTTACGCTTGGCAACTGCAAATTTTGTTGTCCCACTATACTCGATGTATTCACTGTTCAATTGTAAGCTATCTCCCTGCCTGACAACCACATTTCCCTCAGCTTCAAAGAAATTTCGTTTTTCGTAAAAGTAGGCTACATCTGACCAGATGTCCATTCCATCATGGTGGAGATGTACACGAACGTCTTGATTGGATTTTAGAATTTTAGCATCCGGAAAGTGCTTTTCGTTGACTTCAAAAGAAGCAGCTTGCCGTATATCGATTTTTTTTGTCTCCTGTCCATAGGTCATGGCAAGTGTCAAAAGCAAAAATAGGATACAATGTGAGTACTTTAACAATGTTAAATCGATTGAGCATGTATGCAAATCTATCGAAAAATCGTTTGTTTACGATCGGGTCCGACAGAGACAAGACGCACAGGCGTTTCCAGAAAATTTTCAATGAAAGTTACGTATTCTTTGAGTTGAGAAGGCAATTCATCGTAGGAGGTGCAATTTGTAATATCCTCTTGCCATCCTGCCATTTCGATATATTTCTGATCGATGTATTCCTCATCAAGTGAAAAGGGGAGGTGACTGATCAATTTACCGCGGTATTCGTACTGCGTACAAATCTTTAGGGTATCGATTCCTGAAAGCACATCTCCTTTCATCATCATGAGTTGGGTAACTCCATTGACTTGCACAGCATATTTCAGTGCAACTAGGTCAAGCCATCCGCACCGCCTTGGTCGTCCAGTTGTTGCACCAAATTCGTTTCCAGTTTTAGCAATTTTCTCTCCAATTTCATCAAATAATTCGGTGGGAAAAGGACCACTTCCAACTCGAGTGGTATAAGCCTTAAAAATGCCAAACACATCTTTAATTTTATTTGGTGCAACGCCGAGTCCTGTACAAGCCCCAGCCGCAGTGGTATTTGAGGAAGTGACAAAAGGGTATGTTCCAAAATCAATATCCAATAACGAACCCTGCGCCCCTTCTGCGAGAATCTTTTTTTGATCTGCTTGCGCATCAGCTAATACAGATTCGCTATCAACAAATTGAAGCTTATCGATTATAAATTCAACAGCAGCAAAAAAATCAGCTTCTAATGTCTCGAGGTCATAAGTTAGATCAACTTGATAGAACGAAATGAGTTCTTCATGCTTATCAGCGAGTTCTCGGTATTTCGTTTTCCAGTCGGGAAATTCTAAGTCACCAATGCGAATTCCATTTCGACCAGTTTTGTCCATGTAGGTTGGTCCAATCCCTTTGAGAGTAGACCCAATTTTTTTAGCCCCCTTCGCTTTTTCAGAGGCAGCATCAAGAAGTCGATGGGTAGGTAGAATAAGATGTGCTTTACGAGAAATTAGTAGGGACTGACTGTAATCGACATTAAATTTATCAAGATTTTGGAGTTCCTTCCGAAAAATTACAGGGTCGATTACAACCCCATTTCCAACTAAGTTTTGTGCGTTTGGGTGGAAAATTCCCGATGGAATGGTGTGCAGTACGTGCTTAATACCATCAAATTTTAATGTATGACCTGCATTAGGCCCCCCCTGAAAGCGCGCGATGATATCATAATTTTTAGTCAGTACATCGACAATTTTCCCTTTTCCTTCATCTCCCCATTGAAGTCCAAGGAGTAAATCTAATCCCATATTTAATTATTGCTGTTGGTTTTAGTTGCATAGAAATAAAGAGAATGGTTGTGAATATCAACATCAAAAACTTCTTCTATACTTTTCTTTATCATTTGAATTCTAGGATCACAAAACTCTTTTACTTCTCCAGTATCTGTAAAAATAATATGATCGTGCTGGTTGTCGAAATACGACTTTTCGTATTGTGCATGTTGAGGGCCAAATTGATGCTTTCGAACAAGGCCACAATCTAGAAGTAACTCGATGGTATTGTATAAAGTCGCACGACTTACTCTGTATTTTTTATCTTTCATTTTCATATACAGAGACTCGATATCAAAATGGTCATCACTTCGATAGATTTCTTCTAAAATAGCGAAGCGTTCGGGTGTTTTTCGATGACTGTTTTTGTCTAAAAAGGCGATAAAAACATCCCGTACTATTTTCTGATTTTTATCCATGATTCAACGCAAATTTACGTAGGTTTTTTTACTCCCGAACAACTTTATCAACTCCATTTATGTTTTGAAGCTGCTTTATCATCTTTTTAAGAAGAGCAGTGTTTTTGACTTTCAACAATATATTCCCCTCAAATGTACCATCATTGGAGTCAAAAGACATTTGACTGATATTTACATTATTTGTATTTGAGATAACTTGGGTTACTTTGTTCACAAGTCCCAAATCATCGAGCCCTGTGAGCTGCAGCTTTGCAGTAAATTCATTTTGAGAGGAATCAATCCATTTGGCATTTACAATCCGATAGGCATAGTTTGAGCGTAGTGTGAGGGCATTTGGACATTCGTTTTTATGGACTTTTACCCCATCGCTTACAGTGACAAATCCAAAAACATCATCACCAGCAATCGGGTTACAGCATGGGCTGAGTTGATATTCGAGTTGCTCCTCAGTTTTACCAAAAACCAGCTGGTCATATTTGTTTGTGATTTGATCGTGCTCTACAAAATCATGATTCGTATTCGTTTGAGTTTTTCTTTTGAAAAAGTTTAAAAAACGATTGTTTTGATCGACACTAAATTTTTTAAGTTTCGCATTGTCAATGGTGCCAATACCAACTCGATAGAAAAGGTCCAAATTTGTTTTGAGTTTGTAAAATCTAAGAAGTTTATCAATTGTTTTATCATTAAAACCAATTTTGAGTTGTTTGAGCTTTCTTCTCAAGATTTCTTTTCCCTCTTGTGCGATTTGTTTTTTGTCTTCTCTAAGGAATGATCGAATTCGGGAACGTGCTCGAGATGTGATGACATAGTCCAACCAGCTAGGGTTTGGAAATGACTTTTCAGAAGTGATAATTTCAACTTGATCGCCGCTTCTCAATCGATAACTAAGGGGTACGATTTTTCCGTTGATTTTGGCCCCTCTGGTATGCATGCCAATTTCCGTATGTATATGAAATGCAAAATCAACAGGGGTTGCTCCTTGGGGTAAAGATTTTAAATCTCCTTCAGGCGTGAACACAAAAATTTCACTGGCATAGAGATTGAGTCTAAAGTCTTTGACAAAATCGACCGCATCAGGGTTTGGCTGTTCGAGGACTTCTCTTAAGCGATTAAGCCAGACTTCTAAACCTCTTTCGTTTTGCTTCCCATGCTTATATTTAAAATGAGCCGCATATCCTTTTTCTGCAATTTCGTGCATTCGCTGAGAACGAATCTGAACCTCAACCCAACGCCCCTCTGGACCCATAACCGTAATATGCAGCGCTTCATAACCAGTCGATTTTGGTGCTGAAATCCAATCCCTCAGCCGGAGTGGGTTAGGTTGAAAATGATCTGTAATTACAGAGTAAATTTTCCAAGCCAAGAATTTCTCTTCCTGAGGGTCAGATTTATAGATAATACGAATAGCATATCGATCAAAAATTTGATCAAAATCTAAGTTTTTTGAAATCATTTTTTTCCGAGTCGAAAAGATAGATTTAGGACGCCCTTCAATTTTACAAGATAACCCCTCTCGACGTAAATGTTTTTTTGTGAGCTTGATAAATCGATCGATAAACTGTTCTTGACTATCAAGGTTTTCTTGTACCCGCTGTTGAATTTCATTATAAACCTCTGGTTCGGTATATTTGAGTCCCAAATCTTCGAGTTCAGTTTTGATATTATACATGCCAATACGATGAGCAAGAGGGGCGTAGATGTATAGGGTTTCAGACGCGATTTTTATCTGTTTATGTTGCGGCATGACATCCATTGTTTGCATATTGTGCAAACGATCTGCAATTTTGATGATAATCACTCGTGCATCGTCATTTAACGTCAACAGCATTTTTCTAAAATTTTCAGCTTGTAAAGACACGTTTTTGTCTTTTTTTAGGCTCGATATTTTAGTCAAACCATCCACGATTTTTGCAATCTGTGTGCCGTGAATCGTCTCGATATCATCAATGGTGTAATTTGTGTCTTCAACCACATCGTGAAGTAGGGCAGCTGAAATAGAGGGAGCTCCCAAACCAATATTATCAGCAACAATTTTAGCTACGGCGATAGGGTGAAGGATATATGGATCTCCAGATTTTCTTCTTTGATCTTTGTGCGCATCAACAGCTGTGTCTAGCGCTAGTCGAATCATTTTTTTGTCAGCAGCGGTTAGTTTTTGGTAACTGATCCGCAGCAGATCTTTGTACGCTTTTGCGATTTGTACATTTTCCGCTGCCGTTTCGATTGCACTAACCATATTATAAAAATACTAAATTCCTTTTATATCCCTGTAAAAATCACGCTGTCGGGTCGCCTCAAAAAGGAGTATGGCCGCAGCAACTGAAACGTTCATCGAGTCTAAAGTTCCAAGCATGGGGATTTTGATATTTGATTTTGATTTTCTTGTCCAAAACTCACTTAAGCCTATTGCTTCTGTGCCAACAATCACGGCGGTTGGTCCAGAAAAATCGATTTTCTCGTAGGAGATGCTTTTTTGTAGACTTGCTGCGTAAGTAGCAATTTGATTTTGTTTTAAAAATTCAATGATATCTTCATTTGACGCGACCCCAATGGGTACAGTAAAGAACCCGCCAACACTCGACCTAATTACATTGGGATTATAGATGTCTGTTTTGGGTTCTGCCACCAAAAGACAGTCAATATTCGATGCATCTGCCGTTCGAAGCATGGCACCAATATTCCCAGGTTTTTCAATATTTTCAATAACGAGAATTAATGGGTTTGCATTTTTGAATACAATCGAATCAAGATCAAAAGCTTTCTTTTTTACCAAGGCAATAATTCCCTCAGTTTTATTTCGATAACTGATTTTTTTATAAACATCCTCAGTAACAAGAATGATATTTTTAGTTCCTAAGTTCTGGGCACTCCATGTTTCCACAGTTGTGGACTCAAACAATGTTGGGCAGCAAAAGACGGTGTCAATTGTAAATCCTCCCTTGTATGCTAACTGCAGTTCGCGTTTACCCTCAACGACAAAGACATCACTTTTTTTTCTCAACGATGCCTTTTGAATAAGCCCAGTAATGGCTTTGATGGTACTATTGTTTACGCTGGATATCGTTTTCATTTTCATACGAATTTAAATCAAGCAGTTCTGTCGAATTAACCGATATTTTTGAGTTTTAGTAATTATTTTAGTTTTGTAAATAGCCCAAATGTAACATGAAAAAACTAAAATGCATTTTGATTGATGATGAGCCAAGAAACCTTGAATTGCTCAACTACTACATTGAAAAGTATTGTCCTGACCTTCAGATTGAAGCTATATTTTCAAAAAGAGCTATTGCAGAGGACTACCTGAAAGACGAGAGCAAGTGTTCTGTTATCGATATAATTTTTTTGGATTTGATCTTCGATCAAGGCACTGGCTTTGATTTGCTCGACCAGATCGATTATGCGCACCTACACATCATAATTTGTACCGCTCATGATGAATTTGCATTAAAAGCAATCCAATATGAAGTTGTTGATTATTTATTAAAACCTATTGAAATCCAAGACTTATAAAAAACTATTGTCAAGATAAAGAACAAACAGAAACAAGAGAGGGTAAGCAAATATATGATGCGGAAGCAATTTCAAAGTTTTCATCTAATGCCTATGAATTTGACAAGTCAGTAAATTATAAAAAACAAAAACGCCATCGAGCTTGTCTTGTCTAAAAATATTGTATTTATCGAAGCTTCTTATTCAGATGGGGGCAAATCAGCTGTTGTCATGCGGGATGAATCTGTAAAACCATGCTCACTTGTTCTCAGTAAAATTGAAGGCATACTTGATCCAAATATATTTTATCGATTGAATAGGTTACATTTTGTAAATCTTCGTGAAATTTCGAAAATCGAACGCGGCATAAACTATGTATGTGTGATGTCCAACGGCTTTAAGTTGCCTTTGCCACGGGACAAGTATAAAAGCCTGTTAATGCAGATCGAGAAACTATTCGTTATGTCGATCTAGCTTTTTTTTTGGTTCAGATTTGACTACTTTCGTCAAAACTTTGATAATGAGCCCAAAGACTGCAACCAAAACCGATAGCTATATTCATGATGAATTTCAATTTGGTGCTCATAATTACCATCCTTTACCTGTCGTTCTGACTCGGGGAGAGGGCATATATGTTTGGGACGTAGAAGGCAAAAAGTATGTTGACTTTTTATCTGCATACTCAGCAGTGAATCAAGGGCATTCAAACCCGACAATTATCAAAGCATTAACGAAGCAATCGCAGCAATTATCACTCACATCTCGGGCATTCCACAATGATCAGTTTAGTGAATTTGCAAAACTGGTAACTTCTTATTTTGCTTTTGATATGATGCTCCCCATGAATACTGGCGCAGAGGCTGTGGAAACGGCCATTAAACTAGCCCGTAAGTGGGGTGTTCAGAAGAAAAAAATTTCAGAAAATCAGGGAGAAATTGTGGTTTGTCAAAATAACTTTCATGGAAGAACAACAACTATCGTTTCTTTTTCTTCTGACCCAATTGCTCAGAAAGATTTTGGTCCGTTTACCCCGGGGTTCATCACCATTCCATATAATGATACCGCTGCACTTGAAAGAGTTTTGATTGAACGGCCCAACGTCGTTGGTTTTTTGGTTGAACCAATTCAAGGTGAAGCGGGTGTCAACACCCCAAGCGATGACTTTATGCGAAATGCAAAAGAATTATGCAATTCACACAACGTTCTTTTGATGGCTGATGAAATTCAAACTGGAATTGGTCGCACGGGCTCGCTACTAGCTGTATGTGGAGACTGTTCCTGTGAATCTTCATGCATGCAGCAGAAAGATACTTATGCGCGACCAGATATTTTGATTCTTGGTAAGGCCTTGGGAGGAGGAGTTTATCCTGTTTCTGCAGTATTGGCAGATCGGCATATCATGGAAGTGATACAGCCAGGTGAACACGGTAGTACTTTTGGGGGTAACCCTGTGGCAAGTGCAGTTGGAATGGCATCATTAAAAGTCATACGAGATGAAAAACTTACTCAAAACGCTCGTTATCTCGGAAAAATTTTCAGGAAACACTTAAACAATTACAAAAAAGAAAGTAAAGTCCTGGTTGGTGTACGCGGGCGTGGCCTACTCAATGCAATAGTCATTAATGACAGTCAAGATGGATCTTTGGCCTGGGATATTTGTGTTGCTTTTAAAGATAGGGGGCTTTTGGCGAAGCCCACGCATGGGAACATCATTCGATTTGCTCCTCCATTGGTGATCAACGAAACGCAACTTTTGTCTTGCATTCAGATAATCATAGATACCATAGGTGAGTTTGAACCTTCGTAACATTTGTTTATGGATTCCATTTACTTAGATAATGCGGCTACAACTCCTGTTCTTCCAGAAGTTGTCGAAAAAATGAAAGAGGTTTTGTCTTCTTCATTTGGAAATCCATCATCAATCCACAGTCAAGGTAGAACCGCAAAGAGCTTGATTGAAAACACAAGAAAATCCATAGCCAAGGAATTGGGTGCTTTGTCAAGCGAGATTATTTTTACTTCGGGTGGCACAGAGGGAGATAATATGGTCTTGCAGGGAGCTGTGCGTGGGCTAGGTATTCAAACAATCATTACATCAAAAATCGAGCATCATGCGGTAATTCATGCGGTTGAAAACCTAGAAAAATCAGATCATATCAATGTTCATTATGTGCAGGTTTCAAGTGATGGATCTCCCGATATGGCTGATCTTGAGCGACTTCTTCAGCATGACGACTCAAAGAAGTTAGTGAGCTTGATGCATGTCAACAATGAGTTGGGAACGATTTGTGATTTGGAGGCAATTGGAAACCTTTGCCGACAGAACGATGCGCTCTTTCATTCCGACACGGTTCAATCAATCGGCCATTACCGGCTAAATCTACAAGAATTACCCATTGATTTTGCTGTTGCCGCAGCTCATAAATTCCATGGCCCGAAAGGGATTGGCTTTGTGTTTATCAGAAAAGAGACTGGTTTGCAGAGTTTACTTTTTGGAGGAGGTCAGGAAAGAGGTTTGCGGGCAGGAACAGAAAGCGTACATAATATCGTTGGTTTAGGGGAAGCGTTTTCTCATGCGTACTCAAATTTGGATGTTGATAAATCTCAAATTTTAGATATTAAAAAGCATTGTGTCAATCAGCTCAAAACCACATTTCCGGACATATCGTTTAATGGCTGCTGTGACGACTTCACAAAGAGTACTTATACGATAGTGAACGCAAGAATTCCAATGAGTCCAGAGAAAGCAAATCTTTTAGGATTTACGCTAGACCTGAAAGGGATTTGTTGCTCAAAAGGGAGTGCCTGTCAAGCAGGGAGTGAAACAGGGTCTCATGTTTTGAATCATATACTTTCCAAAAAACAGTTGCAATTCCCTTCGATTCGTATTTCTTTTTCGAAATACAACAACGAAGAGGAAGTTGATCAACTTGTGAAGGTGTTGAGAGAATATATCAGCGTTTAAAAACCAGCACTCAATTTGAGATTAAATACTCGAGGAGTCATATAATTTGGGATACCAAACTGAGACTTGCTAGTCACATCTCGTACCCAAGTCATGGTAATGGCATTTTGTACATCAAACACATTGAAAATTTCAAAACCAATCATCAAGTCTTTAACAAATGGGAGCCTCGATTTATTTTCGTCGTTGACCACATAAAAAATACCAAGATCCGCTCGTTTATAATCTCGAAGACGACCACCATAATCATAGGGATTCGCGTAATTCGGCGCGCCACCTGGCAGACCAGAATTGTAAACAAGATTCAAGTTCATTTTTAAAAACGGCATGGAGGGAACATAGTCCTGAAACAACATGGCAAACTTAAAGCGTTGGTCGGTTGGTCTTGGAATATACCCTCTGTTATTTCTATTTTCCTCTGTTGACATGAGCCCCAAGCTTATCCAAGACTCTGTTCCAGGAACAAACTCTCCATGTAATCGCAAGTCAAGTCCGTATACAAACCCTTTGGTATCATTGTTCGCATCATAGCGAATTCGAACATTTTCAACCGTGTAGGCATTCAGCTGATCCAAATGCTTGTAGTAAAGTTCGGACTGAAACAAAAACGGTCGATCCCACATAGAGAATCGATATTCATTTCCGAGTGACAAATGGATTGATTTTTGAGCATCGACTTCAGGATTGATTTGTCCATTTCTTGAGCGTAATTCGCGATAGAAAGGGGGCTGAGCATACAGCCCAGTGGCAAATCGGTAGAGCACATGATCCTTATTCTTTGGACGAAAGCTAAATTGCATTCTGGGACTGGCAATATATTTGGGCTTTTCATTGTCCAACTGCCATCGTTGACCACGGATTCCAGCTGTGAGCCAATACAACGTGTTTCCTACAAGTCCTCGATGACTCCATTGAAAAAAGCTTGTCATGCGTTGAATTTGTGTTTGATTGGTTGCTCGAACATATGCGAAAGGGACAAGCGGACCTGTAAACGAGTTGTAGGGCTGGTCATTTGAAATTGAACCACTTGGAGGACGAATTGAAAACCCAGATGAATCAACAACTTCCCATTCTACCAGACGGTCATCAATATGCTCTCTTTTATACCCAATTCCCCAGTCCAGCTGGTGATTGCCTTTGATATGTTTCCCCCTGAGCTTTCCGTCGACAATCTGTGCAGCGTAGTTGTTTCGTCCATGGGTAAGTTGTGAACCAACTCCTTCAGTAAAAGTGACTTCTCCCAAGTCGTCGCCACCTATTGAAGTGTTGGGATCTCCCAATCGATACTGCGCCAAAATATCAAAATGTTCATTTTCAACCGTTTGGTGGTTTGATAAAATCAGTCGATAACTGTTGTTGTTGTTTGGAATCCAAGTGGTTTTTAGTGCCCCAGTAAAGGCAGTGTACTTGTCTTTTTCGTTTCCGTCATAGTAAACTACAAGTGCCTTTGGTTGCTCGATTGTGCCGAAGTTGGTTTGTCGCACCAATGGTTCATATCGATAGGTATTGACAGAGAAGGCACCCAATATATTGAAGAACAATTGGTCAGAGTGGGCGTAGGTGATAAAGGTTTGTAGATCCGCAAAACTGGGATTAAAATTTGTCTCTGTTTCTTTCTGATCCACTAGCAAACCATTGTCTCGGTAACGAAGCCCAGTGATCATACTCCACTTTTCTTTACCCAAAGACCAACTCAGATTCCCACCCAATCGACTCAGTGATAAAAGTGTTTGGTTTTTAGAAAAACTCTTGTAGGTAATATCAAGAACAGATGATAGTTTATCTCCGTATGATGCTTCAAACCCACCAGCGGAAAACTGTACTTGTTGAATCATATCAGGGTTTAAAAAGCTCAAACCTTCTTGTTGACCCAATCGTATTAGTTGAGGTCGATATACTTCGATTTCATTCACGTAAACTAAGTTTTCATCATAGTTTCCACCTCGAACGGCATACTGTGTGCTGAGTTCATTATTGGAATTGACACCAGGCAGACTCATCAATAGATTTTCCACACCGGCATTTGCTCCAGAAATATTGCGAATCGTTTCTGGCGTCAAAGCAGTCATTCCTTTGATTACACGTTGCTGGTTTGCCTGTACAATGACCTCGGCAATTTGTTCTTCTGACTCGTTGATCACAGGATTCAACTCATAGATTTCTCCGGGATTAAGTTTGAGTTTTACAATGCTATTTTGATACCCAATATGCTGAAAAATGACTTGGATGTCAATGTTCGATTGAACTTGTAAAGAGTAAAATCCATTTGTATTTGAAGTAGTGCCATTCCTACCAGAAATAATCGTCGCATTTTGAATTGGGGCTTGATTGTTGTTTGTTATGATGCCACGCACAACGGCTTGTTGGGCCATGGAGCTACCAAAGATCAACGCACAAAAACCAATAATGAATTTCGCTCTCACTTTCTGTAAAATTCCAGTTCGTGGTTAGACTCATTCCCCACATTGTCAATAACGGATATTTTGAGCTTATGTTTTGCTCCTTCAAAAGTAAAATACTCATCAAAACTGAAAGTGATCTCCTTTTTCTTGGGTTCATATTCAAATAAGGCCCATTTGCCATCGATGGTTGCCTGATAAGAACGTATCCCAGTTTCTTTATCATCTATAGTAAAGCGCAAGGTTTTAAAATTGGAAAGCCAACGCTGATCATAGAGTTGAGATGGCTTTATGATCGGGGGGATGGTGTCTTGCGCGATGGTGTATATTCCTGTTTTTTTGATTTTAGCTACAAAATGGTTGTCACGTATGGTTTTGCTAATGAAACCTGTCTTTCCATTTTTTAATTGTAGACCTAGATAATGACCAACCACAGAGTCTGGTGCCATGACTTTGATTTGAAAAGCTTTTCGCAAAGCGACATGATCCGCTTTGATTTGCAACAGATTGTTGTCAAAGCCTAGCACAAACCGATTGCTGTCATAGATTGCATCTTTCGGGATATAAACTTCTGCACCATCATACATGAAGAGATAGTCTCGATTTGGCTCAATCTCTTTTCCTTCGGGAAGTTTCTCAGGTGGTATCGCAACTTTTTGTTCTTTTCCTTTAATCGGCACAAACAGGTATCGGTTGTTATTATTGGCATCTGAAACTTTGATTTGGTATGCATAGTCCTTTCCAATTTTAACATCAATCAGTCCATCTTCCAAATGATCGAAGAATTCCAAATCATTTCCTGGCGATCGAAATAACTTTTGAATGCGTTGCCTCGTACGGCTGTATCGGGGGTAGTCAATCAGGGTGTTTAAATATTCAGAATCTGAAAATCGAATTTTTGAAAACTGGAGACCTTTGATTTGGGTTCCGTTCAACTTCGCAGTGATTGAATACACACCGTTTTTATTGTATGTATTATTATGCCGGTCGTAGGTTTCTATTCCCAATCCGATTTTTCCAATTGCTTCAATTGGGTCAGCAGCATAAATGCTATCATTAATTTTTTGAAAAGGAATTTGCAGTTCTTGCTTTGCAGAATTGACTATGGCCTCTTCACTGATTGGATAGGCAATTAACGAGTGAATAACTGGTCTAACCGAATCTTCTATGTCAAAGTGAGACAACAAAGGATTGATTGGTTTTTGGGTTGTGGTTTCACGCAGTTCAAAGTGAAGATGAGGACCAAATGATCCGCCAGTGTTTCCTGAAAAGCCAATGATTTCATTTTTAGAGACGGGCAGTTCGGATGGTTCAAAAAACAGTTCTACTTCATAGGATTGAATGTCATATTGTTTTTTTCTGACTTCATGGACAATTGGTGCAGAGAATTTTTTTAGATGCGCATAAACAGAGGTTTTACCATCGGGGTGATTGACGTATATTGCTTTGCCATAGCCAGAAGTCGAAACCTTGATCCGTGATACATATCCATCGGAAACTGCTTTTAGGGGAAACCCTTCACGTCCTTGTGTTTTGATATCAATTCCGGCATGAATATTTGAGCTTCTCAGCTCTCCAAAAGTACCGGACAGGAAGATGGGAATGTCGATGGGAAGCGAATATTTGTGATCGTCATTATGTTGCGCAAAAAGCAAGGATGAAATCCAAAAAAAGGCCAAAGTTGCCGGAGTTCGCATGATGTAAAAATAAGCGATTGCTTGCTAAAGTAAAAACCTGTATTCCTTGTTTTGATAGATCTATTCTTATACCTTTGAGAATCGTTAATGCAATTTGAATGGCAAATACCTCTCAACTCGTTGACTCTATCGCTGATCGGTTACAAACTGTTGTTGAGCAAATGATGAAGTTGGAGCAGGAAAACCAATCACTACATGAACGATTAGAACATGCTAGGCAAGAGTTGGCACAAAAAAAGGGTAATGTTCGGGAGTTAAAAATGAAACTTGAAGCCTCACAAACTGCCAAATCGATAAGAGGGGTTGGGCAGAGTAGTGCGAAAGCTAAAACACAAATTGACAAACTCATTGGAGAAATCGATGCTTGTTTAGAAGTTATATCTCTATCTTAGGTTCGATGCAAAAGATTAAAATTACAATTGGAGACCGTGTATACCCTTTAAGTGTGACAGAAGGTCAAGAGGAATTTTTAAGAAATTCAGCCAAGCAAATCGATCAGATGATGAAGCACTACGAGCAGAATTATGCGGTACAGGACAAACAAGATGTACTTGCAATGTGTGCGTTACAGCTAGCTCTCCAACTCCGGCAAGAGGAGACAAAAAGCAGTGAGAGTTCTGCGAGGATCGAAAAAAAATTACGTGCGATTGACAAGTTGTTATCTGAAATAACATAGAAAAAATACGTTCATTACCATATACTGCCTGCACTGGTTTTATTTTTGATAAACTCAACACTAATTCAATTAGAAGAGGTGAGTTTAAATTGCAAAAGCAAGCCACCTTTGAGTGGATCCTTGAACAATTTGGTAGCCTCAAACCTGTTTATTTCAGAGTTTATACAAAACTCTACTGGTGTGGGCTTTTTTGATCAATAGTTGGTTGGAATCTTATTTTTCTCAAACATCATATGAATCCACAAAATGAGAACGCCAAAGCTGACAGCCGTGACAATTAAAACTGAATTTAATAGGCCTTCGGTTCCAAAAGACAGCTTGACCAAAATCGTGGAAATTACAAATCCTGAATTGCGAATCACTTTGTTGAACTTGTCGGTGTGGGTGAACGAAAACAACAATAACAGCACATCGACAAGAATGAGGACGGTAAAGAATTCATCAAAAAATAGATTATTGATATTTGCTAAATCTGTAATTTTTGATGGATTGATTAGTGTGGCATAGGCCCAATTTCCAAAAGCATATATTGCCATTACAAAAAATAATGGTATCAAGATTAACGCAATGACTTTCTTGATTTTGATAAAGCGAACGATTTCAGTTCTGGTCTCGGTTAATTTGAGTAGTTTTCGCACCCGGTATTTATTCATCTTATAAAACAGGTGAATCAAAATAAAAAGAATAATGGTTGCCAGTAAATCATATGTAAATTGAAGATCCTCTTGGATACTAAACCAATTGTTACTGAGTTCCAGCTGAGACAAATCTTTGTACAACCTGCGAATCACAATTAGCATGATAATTTCATACTGTTTTCCAATGTAGATTGTCATCGATTTGGGTAAATAATAAATCAAAAGATAGACCTCGTACAAAAGGATAAAAGAAAAAGGAGTGTATATGGCTGCGATTGGACTAGAAAAAAATCCAGAACTTTCGTATTGATCTCCAAAGACACCGAAATTATTGAGGAAAATTAAAATCAAATGAACAACAAAACTGAAAATCGCAATGTTGATGATGATTTGTTCGCTCAGTTTTTTTGTTTTTTCTGAGAAAATGTTTTCAATAAATGCTGTCATGCCTTTTTATTTTTAACTCTTAAATGTATTAATTTTTTAATCAATGTTATATTTAACTAATTATTTATCTTAAGACGATAAAAGTTATGCAAATTAATTTTTATCATTATTTTAACCTGATTTATTTTTAAAATAAAAATTATGGCATCTTTAGACCCTTACTCGGGTGTACTTGGCACAAGATTGGCAAAGCATTTATTGCGACGAGCAACTTTTAATATTACACAGTCACGTATAGCCGAATACGCTAATTACACGGTTGATCAGGCGCTGACTAATTTACTTTCTACAAGTATTAAAAATCTAAGTCAACCCATTCACTATGTAAGCGGAAATTTGATTTCGCCATCTCCGTGGATAAATAACGACTCAACATTTGGTCCGGTTAACGATGATAATGGCTCTGGATCTCAACGCCAAAACGATTTTGTGACATCTTGGTGGATGGATGAGGCTAGGCGTGACACCTCTCTACGCTCAAAGATGACTTATTTTTTATTTACAAATTTAACTGCTCCTCAGAAAGACAATGGTGATAGTGCGTACTATTACGACTACCTAATGCTTCTTGAACATTTTTGTCTTTCAAACTGGAAAGAGCTAGTTTTTCAAGTTTCAATAAATCCTAGGATGCTTGAGTTTTTAAATAATGATGAAAATATTGTAACAAATCCAAACGAAAATTATGCTAGGGAACTACTTGAGTTATATACGATAGGAGTAGGTAAACCCATTTATATCGAAAATGACGGAAGTGTAGGGTTTGATGGGGATCCGCTCAACTATTCAGAGACAATTGACATCCCAGAAATTGCTCGGATTCTCACGGGTTGGAGATTTGACAAAAACGGCCGTGATAATATGCCGCTTAACGGTTCAGAAAATGGAAATCTTCCGACTGGATACGCTGTCCCAGAGGATCATGATTTTTCTGCTAAGCAGTTGAGTTCATATTTTGGTTCTTTTCAAATTCAAGCTTGGGATAGCTCTGGAAAAACAGAAAATGAAAAAAAAGCACAAATGGAGATAGAACTCCGGGAGCTTATTGACAAAATTTTAGAGCAAGAAGAGACTGCCAAATATATATGCAGAAAACTATATCGGTTTTTTGTCTCTCGCAATATTTCAACAGAAATTGAGGACGATATAATTGTTCCTCTTGCAGCCACCTTTCGTTCAAACTACAATTTAGAAGAAGTGATATCACAACTTTTAAAAAGCAAACATTTTTACGATGCAGACGATAGCATTTCCACAGACGAAATCATTGGAGGTTTAATCAAATCTCCTTTAGAACTTGCACTTCAATCAATTACGTTGTTAGATTTTCCTATTCCCCACCCAATAGATGAAGGAGAGCTTCATTATAAATCATTCTATCAGAATAACCTAATTAATAAGTTTTTAGTCCAAAGCGCTCAACCCCCTTTTGGGGAAGAAACTACCCCTCCTGCGGGATTTCCAGCGCATTACTCAGGACCAAACTTTGATAAAAGCTGGTTTAATTCATCTACAATATTATATCGATATAACATCTGCAAAAACGTACTTTTTAAAGGGACTTATGGTTTTAACCCTGCGGCTTTTATACAATCAGTAGTCACAAATCCAACAGATCCAGAAGATATTTTGACAACCCTAACTGACATGTTGTTTCCTGAAGTTGCATCTTTGGAGCGAAAGCAATATTTTATTGACACTTATTTGTTTGACGGGGGTACCCTTTTACAAGAGGGAGCTCTCAAATATTATTATTGGGAATATTTATGGTCAGAGTACTTGCAAGGAAGAAAAGTAAATACAGTCAAAAATATTCTAAAATCTTTAATTGAAGCTTTGATTTGGTCACAAGAGTTTCAAACCACATAATTTAAAAAAAATGAAAAGAAGGAATTTTATCCAATTATCAGCGACAGGTTCTCTTGCTGGGTTTATGCTCAATGGTCATCTAGTGAGTGCATTCACTAGGACAAAATTATTAAATAATGTTTCGGAGGACGTAATTCGTGACCGCAGCATTGTGATGATTCAATTAAGTGGAGGCAATGACGGCCTTAATACAATTATCCCTAAAAATCAATACGATAAATATGCGAGTATCCGTCCGACGATTCGAATTAAAAATTCTGGTATTAATGCTGGAATTGAACTTGATTCATCATTATCAACTGCTGATGAAACCTTATTGCACCCAAATTTGACTCCCTTTAAGCAGTTATGGGACGATGGAAAATTGAATATTGTGCATGGAGTGGGTTATCCTCAGCTTAACAAGTCCCATTTCAGTGGAAGAGCGATTATGTCTAAAGGTGGAGATGGATCTGAGGCTAATAATAACAAACCTGATGGATGGATGGCTCGATATCTTCACTCTGGATTTGATCATTTACAATATGATGATCCGCTAGGTATTCAACTTGGGAATAAAAAACCAGCAGATGAGTTTCACTCTGATGAGGAGCATAAAGTAGATATTAATTTATCTGGTCAAGATACCTCGGGATTCTACTCTCAACTTTCTAATGTTGGAAATCCAATCCCTGACTTTGGAAACGCTTCATCTGAATACATTCAAAACATTGAATTTATTAATGGCATGGAAGTTTCAGCAACAAACTACGCGCAGAGAATAAGTACCGTATTTAATGATGGAACTAATTTAGTTAGTTACCCACCTTTTGATTTAGCTGATCAACTCAAAACTGTGGCTAAAATGATATCTGGAGGGTCAAAAACAAAAATATTTTTATTACGAATAGATGGCTTTGATAACCATGCAAATCAAGTCGATAGCCAAAATGACAGTCACCTTGGTAAGCACGCCGATTTACTAACTGAGCTCAGTACGTCAATAAAAGCATTTCAGGATGATTTAGAGCAATTGGGGATAGACGAAAATGTTGTGACAACTACTTTTACCGAATTTGGCAGAAAACCCATTGAAAACGGGAATAAAGGAACTGACCACGGCAACCTTGGTCCAATGTTTGTCATTGGAAAAGGTGTTAATCCGGGATTTACAGGAACGCATTTGTCTCTGGATAGTTTTACTTATGGGGGGAATGTCAAACATTTTGATTTAGACACCCAAATGCAACACGATTATCGACAAGTTTATGCTTCAATAATTGGGGATTTTCTTGGCGCCTCTTCGACAACTATGATTGATACTGAATTTGATGACTATGACGTAAATCGTTTAAATCTAATTTCAAGCCCAATTTTAAGTAATCCTTATGAAAAGGCTACGAATAGGATTTCGTTAACGATTTCACCAAACCCTGTTGAGAATGATTTGATCATTCGGTTTCGTAGTTTGGAATGGTTGCGCGGCGGTGTACAAGTACACGATTTGCAAGGACGAACCGTCGAAGATTTGACAGTCGACTTTTCCTCTGGAATAAATCAAATTCCATTGAATTTGTCTCATCTTTCAGAGGGATTGTATGTGTTAAAGGTTGTTGATGATAGAAATCAAACCATTGCAACATCCAAGTTTGCTAAGCAATAGGGTGATAATGCAAAAATCTCTGTTAAAAAAAGCCCACAGAATTGTGGGCTTTTTCGTTTTACTAGATTGATGACTAGAAGATGTAACGCAATCCAAATTGCAACTGCCATCTCGATTGTAAGCTCGAGTCATAAACAAATGAATCGACTAGGTTGCTATCAAACGTATAGCTCGGCACCCCATTTGTAACCGTAACACCCACAGGCTGAATAGAGTTAGGCTGTTGTACAAGACCCCAATCTGAACTGATAAGGTTCCCAAAGTTGAGGATATCCATGCTAAATTGTAAAAAAACTAAAAATCAAAATTTAAAAAAAATTAGAAATAATTAATTTTCAGACACTTACAGCGCATTTAATTCAAAAAATATATCATTTAATTAATAATATGTAAATTTGCAATAATTAATAACTATATCTAATATGAAAAACCTAATTATTTTTTTATTGATGACAACCACTGTCTTTGCACAGCAAAGCGGAATGGTTGTTGATCAAAATAATGAACCATTGCCGGGAGCCAGTGTTGTTGTTAAGGGCACGACCACGGGCACAACGACTGACTTTGATGGAAAGTTTTCCATCAACATTAATCAGGGTGATGTGCTAATCGTTTCTTACGTTGGTTTCTCTACCAATGAGGTTACTTTTGGCGGAGGCGATTTAACCGTTGTACTTAATGAAGGTGAAGCACTTGACGAGGTTCTTGTTACGGGTAACCGTTCAAAACCGAGAACAGCGATTGACTCGGCTGTTCCGATTGACAATATCAGAACGGAGTCTGTTCTTAATGTCGGTGAAGCATCGATTGAGCGTGCATTAACATTTGCTATCCCATCATTTAATTCACAAGATCAGGCAATTTCTGATGCAACTGCTGGTTTTAGTCCAGCTGATTTACGTGGATTAGGGCCATCAAGAACTCTGGTTCTCATCAATGGGAAGCGGGTTAATCAACAAGCGCAAGCTTATTTGAACCGCACTCCTGGAAAAGGTGAGGTTGGAATTAACCTTAAGTCAATTCCGTTGGCAGCAGTAGAGCGAATAGAAGTACTTCGAGACGGAGCATCTTCTCAATATGGTTCTGATGCTATGGCTGGTGTAATGAATTTTATACTAAAAGAAGATTCTGCATTCTCTACTTTGAATGCTGGAACTGGTATAACTTCTGAGGGCGATGGTTTCCAATTTAACATTGATTACAACACAACATTTCCCTTTGGGGATGGTGGACGAATTAATTTAACAGTTGCTTATACAGATCAGGAAAAAACAAATCGAGCTGGATCACCCGGGCTCGATGCAGTTGACACGAGTACTGCTCGTCAAAATGAAATAGATTTTGCAGCTAATGATCCAACCCTGGGTATGATTGTTGGACGTCCGGATCTTCAACAAAAAACAATATTTGCTAATATTACTCACCCAGTCGGTGAAAATGCAAAGTTTTACATGACACACGGATACTCTGAAAGATGGAATCGTTCTTTTGCATATTATCGTTTCCCAGGATGGAGAAGGGATGTAGCTGATGCTGGATTTTTAACACCTAGTGCTGATGAATTTGTTGGTTATCATCCAACATTTGAAGGAGATATCAAAGATTTCTTTAATGTTGTAGGAGTTGATTTTGCTTTGGCCAATGGTTGGAATCTTGATTTATCTGTTACACACGGTAAAAACAGCATTTTCTACACGGTTAATAGATCTGTAAATAGAGATTATTTATCAGATAATGGTTGGAGTCCTACAACATTTAAGCCTGGTGGATATGCATTCTCAAATATTATTCAAAACGCGGATTTGACGAAGTCGTTTAGTGATCAAGTTTCATTTTCTGCAGGTGTTGAATACAAAACCGAAAAGTTTGAGGCATTCCCTGGTGACCCTTTCTCTCGTTATGGAGGTGGAAGCGATTCATTTGCAGGTATTTCTCTTGATCAAGAAGGAGAGTGGGATCGAAATAACTTAGCTGTTTATTCTGGTCTTGATGTTGATCTTTCTGAAAAGTTATTGATTAGTGGTGCGGTTCGCTACGAGGACTTTTCTGATTTCGGTTCAAATGTGAGTGCAAAAATTGCTTCACGTTACAAACTAAGCAATCAGTCTGCAGTAAGAGCAAGTTTTTCTACAGGATTTCGAGCACCATCTTTGCATCAGAAATATTTATCTAATACACAATATATCATTGTTGCTGGGTCAGATGAACCTTTATTACAGGGAACTCTGCAAAATGGTACAGAGGCTGTACGAGCCCTTGGAATTAAGGACTTGTTTGCTGAAACATCTCAAAACCTAACAGCAGGTTTCACTTTTGGAAATGGTTCAAACTTTTCAGGAAGTGTTGACTTTTATTCAATTAATGTAGATGATAGGATATTATTTTCTTCTCAAATTTCTGGTGATGGTAATCCATCAGTTCAGACGTTACTTGATCAAGCAGGTGTTGTTTCAGTACAGGCATGGATCAATGCTGGTAACACGAAAACAACAGGTTTAGATTTTGTTTTGAATTGGAAGAGCGATACGATTGACCTTGGCTTAATTGGAAACTTTAATGAGACAGAGATTGAAAGTATTGATACTCCATCCGAACTAGCAGGTGTAAATATATTTGCTCGTGAAGAAGCTGGATTGATTATTAACTCACGTCCGAAGTCCAAAATCATCTTGACAGCTGATTATGAAACTGATCGCTGGGAAATGGGCATGTATAATACGCATTTTGGTGAGGTTACTGTAACAGCACCTGAATCAGGTGGTGAGGATCAAGCTCTTTCAGCTAAACTAATTACTGACTTTAGATTAGCGTATAAATTTACCCCTCAATTGACATTAAGTGGAATTGTAAATAATGCATTTGATGTTTATCCTGACGTCACTTTGGCAAGTACTAATACTTCTCAAGCAGGAAGCCGTTTTGTATATTCAAGCGAAGTGCAACAACAAGGACAATTAGGAAGAAATTATTCTTTATCCCTGAATTACAGGTTTTAGAAAAAATTTATTTTCTGCTTTTAAAAAAAAGCCACCCATTGGGTGGCTTTTTTTTGCATGGTTGTTATCTATAATCTACAGCATACAGCGATAGACAAACGCTGGTGGAAAATTGCGTATTGAAAAATTCATCTTCACACTTCCAAAGTGACTTTTCAATCTTTTATAGTCAAAAGGGGCATACTGAAATTGTAAAAACTGCCCCACATCACTCAGAAAACAAGTGGCGTTTTGTAAAATCGATTCTTTTAATTCTAGTGAAAACATAGAGAGTGGTAGTGACGAAATGATATGATCTGCTTTTTCGAACTGATGTTGTTGTAAATACGCTCCGATATGTTCTGCGCTATCATTGATAATCGTCACACGTTCATCTTGAATTTCAGATTTCAGTTGGTTGCAAAACACTTCATTGACTTCAAAAACCAAGAGCTTACACTCTGAACTCATAAGCTTTAGAATTTCGTGTGTGAATACGCCACGTCCGCCACCGAGTTCGACAATTACTTTTGCGTCTGAATAGTTGAGTTTTCCAAACATAAATCGTCCCAATGACTTGCTGCTAGATGATACGGCTCCTACACTTCTGTTTTTGATGAATTCAATCAAGTATGACATATACACTATATTTTTCTGGTATTCGAATGTAGTTATTTTTTGCGAGCCGTGTAAAGGGAAATAAAAACTAAATTATAAATGACTATACGAACAGAAGTAATCATGCGGATATGACCTATAAAAATCGATTTGTCACACTTAAAATCTGGAACTTATATTGTTCAAATCCTCTTAGAAAATGGAACAATCAAAAGCTTTAAAATTATAAAGGAAAATTAATCATTAATTAGTAAAGTACATCAATATTCCAACTACAATTGCAACCAAAACAAACGATAACACAACATCAATTGTATCGTAGGATCCTTTGTTTTCAAACTTATGCTCTTTGGTGAGTGTACCAAATGATAATCCTGAAATTCTTTTATAATCTGGAGGACTAGTGGCTAAACTTATTGAGATACAAAGTGCTACAGAAAATAGAAACATAAATATGGCCATATGAGCAAAATTGATTGTTGCAAAGCCATACATCAGATTGTCATGTACTGCCCCTGCTGAAATATCTGCTTGATAGTATATCTCAGATGAAAGTCGCAATACAAGAAGTGCCAATCCTGCAATAAGTGTAGAAATCGCAGCTTGCGCATTTACTCTTTTCCAAATGATACCAAGTAAGAAAACAGCAGTTACAGGAGGAGCGATATAGGATTGTACATTTTGTAAATATTGATACATTACACCACCTCCGATTCGTTCCATAATTGGAATCAAACAATACCCAATACAACGATAATTGCTGTTGCAATTTTTCCTGTAGTCAACAATTCTCTTTCTGACTTTTTTGGCTTTAATTTTTTATAAATATCTATTGTGAAAATTGTCGAGCAAGAGTTAAAAACTGATGCTAAAGAGCTCATAAGTGCTGCCATCAGTCCTCCAGCTACGAGGCCTTTCAGGCCCACCGGTAGCAGCGTCTTGACAAGCATCGGAAAGGCACGATCGGCCTTTTCAATTGCAAATACTTCAGGGTTTTGAATGCTTAGTGCAAATGCAATGATTCCAGGGACTAAAAAGATAAGGATGGGTAATAGTTTCAGGTAGGCCCCAAAAATAGCTCCTCTACGACCAATTTTGATATTATGTGCAGCGAGTGTTCTTTGCACAATATATTGGTCGGTACACCAATACCAAATCCCGACAATTGTTCCCCCAATCAACAAGCCAGTCCACGGGAAGTCTGGATCAGACATTGGTCTCCACATATTAAAGTGATCAGGGCTGACAGCTCGTACAGTGTCTTGCAATTCATTCCATCCACCAACTTGTTGTAGTCCTAAGTACGTAATAACAACTGAACCCAAAATTAGAACAATCGTTTGGAGGGTTTCAGTATAAATCACAGCTTTCATCCCTCCAACGACTGTATATATACCAGTAAATACAACAACTCCTATTGCTCCATACCAAAACGGAATTCCCAATAATTCAGATACAACAATTCCACCAGCATAGATGGTTACAGAAACTTTTGTTAGTACATATGCAAGAAGAGAGAAAACAGACAAAAACCACCTGGATCTACTATCAAATCGTTTTTCCAAAAACTCTGGCATTGTAAAAGCACCGCTTCTTATATAAAAGGGTAAAAACAACCACCCAAGAAGGAGTACGATCCACGCATGCAACTCGTAGTGAGCCATGGGAGTACCTGATTCAAATCCTGTACCAGCCAAGCCAACAACATGCTCAGATCCAATATTGGAAGCAAAAATAGAAGCTCCTATCACAAACCAACCAACGTTTCGACCTGCTAGAAAGTAATCTTCTGTGTTTTTATTTCTTTGTAAAACCACCCAAACAGCAACTGCAATAAGTGCCAGGAAATAA
>CEUM01016465.1_pt1 | contig 83077 bp, 58 predicted proteins | sample 356421 | NCBI WGS metagenome assembly CEUM01 (sample SAMEA2622716, study PRJEB7988) | marine metagenome | biome: marine biome (ENVO:00000447); feature: surface water layer (ENVO:00002042); material: "saline water (ENVO:00002010), including plankton (ENVO:xxxxxxxx)" | depth 5 m
ATTCAATGGTGGGTTATTGCGACCCCAGGAGAAACCAGGATCACCAATACCTACAACTGGGTAGTTAACTGGTCCTCCAGTTGCGAACCAGTCAGCGTTGTAGTGCATCCAACCGTTACAAGCGTGATCAGATTTATTAGGAAGGATTTCTCCAACCATAATCACCTGACTTTCGCCATCTGAAACATCACGGAATCGTGCAGCCCAGTTACCTCGAGCAAAAACACCTGAAACGCGGAAACCACGTGCTTCATTACCATGGCTGGCAGGACCAGTCTGGAAAATATTACCAGGATAGTTATTGCAAGAGTTGTTCCAAGAAGTCATGCGTTGAGCACCTAGGCTCCAACCATAAGTTGAAGTCGCGGGGTCAATGTCATAGTTTGCACGATGAATGTAAGGATCCACGTTAGCAGAAGGACAAATCAAAACTGGAATGATTTCGGAACGAATAGCCCTGCTGAGATCAGGAGTTACAGCGTGGCTCGTTTCATTACGAGGCCAGTTGTTCCAAGCACCACCGAACGGAGGTCCAGTGTTACCACTTTTACGACCGGAAATGGTCATGTTCAAAGAACTGTAAAGCGGATCCTGCTCCAAGAATGGAAGCAATTTCACCCAAACGGATTGCTTAGAGCCAGCCGCCCAGGTTTGCCCATTATTGGACTGGCGGTTCCAGTGATAAAGACCGTTTGGAGGTAGACTGCTGTACGTATTATGGTACGTACGCATTGCGAGACCAATCTGCTTTAGATTGTTACTGCACGACATCTTACGAGCCGCCTCACGAGCAGCAGACACAGCAGGGAGCAACAACGCCACCAAGATACCGATGATTGCAATTACAACCAACAACTCTACCAGCGTGAAGCCTGCACGTTTATTAAAACGTTTCATAATGCCAACTCCGAAAAAGAAAAATAGAAAAGTACTAGTACGACGCTTCGAGCAACCCAGGAAATGAGCTCTTTGGTATCAAATCGAAGCCTTCAGACAAGGTTTATATCTTATCAACAAAAAGACATCTTGTCACATATTTATCAGCATACATCTATATATATGTTGATTTTTATCTTTATCGACCAAAATGGTCTTAAACTGATTTAACACTATGAAAATAGCACATTTACCTAGCAAAAGAGGGAATAAAAACCGCTTATACGGACTATTCCACCTCGCCCCTCGTCCTCACCCCCTGCCTAATCGGAACCACCCGCAAGAAGGGTTATTTAAACCATTAGAAAACGCTCAGTGCTTCAATTACACTTAAATCCAATTTCGACAATTGTTTCACTGTTAATTGGTTAAATGCTCAACAGCTTGTTCCAGTAAGCGTTGGGCCGCAGTCGCTTCGTTATTGAGTGGCCCTTTGAGTACCGTTTCGACTCCCGGCTCTTCTTCGCTCACTACCACAAATCGGCCGCTGTCATACATCTTATAATGCTGATCACGGACCCAGAACTTTCCACCGTGTTCAGCATAAGCCCATTTGCGGCTCACCGGCTGGCCCGACAATGCCGGTACAAAACTAAGGCTATCTAAACCCGCAGGTAACTCGCCCCGAGCCAATTCGACGCACGTTGCGTAAAAATCCGACATGTCCACCAGGGCGTTACTAACCACTCCCGGTTTAACCGTTCCCGGCCAGCTCACTATCAAAGGCACTCTCGTTCCGGTGTCATCCAGCTTGCCTTTGCCCCCCTGTAACCGTTTTCCCTTAAAGACGTGAAACACTGGCGGCTTGATATATTTTCCGTTTTCAAAATGCGAACAACTGCGAGCAGCTGTTCCATTATCCGTTGTAAAAATCAAAACCGTATTCTCTCGCAAGTCATGTGCCTCGAGGAACTTGACCAGCAAACCCATTTGGCGATCCATCTCCAACGCCATTTCCTTATAGGTTAAGTATTGTCCACTGGCAGAGTAGGGGACGGGCTCATCCAAGTCATCTGTGACATCATGGCATAATGCCATGGAATAAAATGCAAAAAACGGCTTCTCCTGATCCGCTAAAACGAACTGTTCGAGGTACTCACGATATACATCTGGGCCAAATTGCTCCCTGGCTGCTTCATTGACTTCACCGTTTTCATAAATCATAGGGTCATGGTATCGAGGACCTTCATGCCACCCAAATACACAGTATTCATCAAACCCCATGCGATGCGGTTGTTGTAAATCCTCTTTCAACAATGCCAACTGCCACTTTCCGGTAACAACCGTACGATAACCGGCCTGCTGCATCGATTGAGCTATCGTCTTCTTCTCCAACACGCGGGGAAAGGATCCCCATTTAGGGTTATTTACATGTTTGGGATACTGGCCCGTCATAAATGCAATCCGCGTTGGATGGCAAACAGGCATACTGTAACAATGCATGCCCCTTAGTCCAGAATTAGCCAGGGCATCCAAGTGCGGAGTTTCATACGACTCTCCGCCATAGACACCTAATGCTTCGTAGCCGACATCGTCGGCCATCACCACAATAATATTTGGCGGGGGTTCCGCCGCGACAACCTGAATACCCACGGCCACAAATACACCGGTCAACAACCATTGACACCTTCGCTTCACGACGACTCTCCCTTTAAGTATTTGCATGGACCAATCAGTCCATTACCAGTCTTTTACAAAGCATTCACCCGCACTGGTTTTGCAGCTTCCGGGTTTGTTTCTTCAACTCGATTTACTAGCGACCGACTAAACCCGTCCGATGAAACCTCAATGAGATCTCCTGCCTGATATTTCCAATCACGGTTTCCGTAGCTCAACTTACTCGTACCAAAGAAGTGCAAATGGACATCCCCCGCCTGGCGATGGAGCGGATACTTAAAGTGGTGATCCTCGCAATTCTCAAGTGAATGACACATATACTGCTGCCCACTTTTTAAGTGACCGCTGTCGTAAATTGTCTCGTTTTGTCGCGACACCTTCACTTGCACATTCAGATCTTCAAATGACTCACCGACCACCAACTCCGGTCCCACAGAACAGGTGCGGATTTTGGACGGGGCCAGATAGAGGTAATTAATCTTTTCAGTCGCATGGTCTGACCACTCATTGCCCAAAGCGAACCCGATCCGGTAAGGCGTCCCATCAGGCCCAATCACATAGCACCCTACAAACTCCGGCTCTTCGCCACCGTCCAAAGCAAAGCTTGGTAAATCTAATGCCGCGCGATGGCCTCTTAGACATAGTCCATTACCTTTGTAAAACCATTCGGGAGCGGTCCCTCGCAATCCCTCTGCCGGTTTCCCACCGTCGATTCCCATTTGAAACATTTTTGCCGAGTCGGTTTGAGGCTCGGATGCAGCCTGCGAATGCTCCGATTCTTCCTGAACCGACTCTTCCGCGTGCATTTGATCGCGGCTTTCCATACTTCCTGTATGAGTCAAACCCGTCCCGGTAATGAACGTACGAGCTGACTCTCGATGATCCAATGGAGGCAGCAGATGCAAGTCGCTCCCCACCTCTCCGTCCCATAGTTTTTCATACGAGATCCGTGTATCACACTGAGGTAAAAGAGTGGTCAACATCTCAGTCAGATTGAGATTACGTTGAATGGCATCCAATGCCAAAGACAATGTTGTTTCATACTGAGCAAAGGTGGCTGTCAGATTCACCACCTCGTCGCCGTCGACGACTCCAACGCCACGCACTCCGAATTGCTGTACAAACTGAACCAATTTCATGGCCGTCCACCTTCCTACTACAATTAATCTCTCTATGCTCGAAATGCGTAACCTGTCCGGCACCGCATGCACCACTCAATTAGGATCAGCCGATGCAACTAGCTCGGGGAAGACGGCGCCTCTGCATGTAGCCCCAATGCCCGATCAGGCTCCCTCCCCATCGTTTCCAAATACCTTTCTTTGGCGACTCCACCAAGATATTCGGACATTGCCTCCCATGCCTCGCGTCGGTAATCCCACCAATGCAGGCGTTCAATCTGTTCCATCCAATCGCATAGATGCAGGAAGATGAGATCCTTCCATTGCTGTGGAGTCAGTTGATACTGTTCACCGGTCTCACGATTATGAACGACATAGTCCGTACTACCCTCCAGCACGGCCTGATCGAATGGTTCGCGATGTACAAAGCAATTCAGAAATGCAATAAATTCGGCATCTTCACCAATCAACTTTTTCAAATCATCGCGACGTTCCACTGGCAACGTAAACCCCTGAAACAGTTGTGTCCCGTAGATCGAGTGGAACATACCGGCCCGAGCAAGATACTGTGAACCGCCCCAACTTCGAACATCGTTAAACACCGAAACTAGATGAGCAAGGTATTTTTTATCTCCGGAATGACCAATCGACTCGGTCCCTAACGCCGTCAGAAAATCAATCATCTCACGGTACTTCGGATCTTTAGACTCATTCGAATTTACCGTCATATCCATCAACACCAACCTTTGGTCTTTCTACCAGTTAAATCGTCTAGTTTATTGCCTTTTAACGGCCAACAATCGCTCATAAGACCGCAAGTAAATCGTGTTACCAACCAAAGCAGGGGTTGAGTAAAACTGGCCCTCAAGCTTATTAGTCGAAACGATTTCGCCGGTCGTATCAGCTGCAAACACGACAGCTGTTCCGTTGATTCCGATCGCATAGACGTTGCCGCCACCAGCAACCAGGGATGCATAGCTGGTGCCGGTCGGCAATCGCTTCACCCATTTCACTTCGCCTGTCCGGATATCGAGACAACTAGCAACACCATTGTCTGCCAGTGTAAAGAGCAGGCCGTTCAAAGCGACAGGTGTCGACGAATCCGGCGTACTCTTGGCATGACGCCACAATGCATTGGAATCACGTACATTGCCTTTTCCGCCGAGTTTCCAGGCCATAATATGTCCCAGCCCTCCGCCTCCCGGATTTGCAGACGTGGCTACCACCACACCTGAATCGGCCACTGGAGAAGCAATAATCCGTCCATAAGGGCTGGCGATCTGCAAACCACTGGAAAACCAAAGCTGATCACCTGTCGCCGGATCATAAGCATTAATATGATCCGAGCCGGTGACAACAATCTGATTTTTTCCGCTGACCTGAACGACGGTCGGTGTTGAGTAGGCATCTGGCCCATCATCTTTCGCCGGAAAGCGACGATCATGCTTCCAAACCAATTCCCCAGTGTCTTTATTCAATGCAACGACGTAGGACGCTCCCTTAGTCATACAGGAAACAATAACCTTATTGCCTACGAGCCGAGGGGTGGAACCCATTCCAAAAGTAATGTCGTACGCCCCATACTCTTCAACCATATTGACCTCCCAGTTCAATTCACCGGATTCAGCATCTAGGCAAACTAACACTCCGGAGCCAAAAAATGCCCAAACGCTCTCGTTATCGGCGACCGGCGATGGTGTGGCGGCATTGTGACGGTGTGCGTAAAGATTGGCAGGGCCTTTGGCTGCCAGCTTCCCTTTACCAACTCTCTCACTCCACAAAGGTTTCCCGTTCGATTGGGAAAAAGCTAGAACGTGTAACCCTAGATCCTTCGTCTGGCTCGTCACAAAGACAGCATTCTCATTCACCGCCGGCGAAGAGTTCCCCTGCCCAGGAAGTTCAACGCTCCAAGCAACCTTGTCTTCATTCCATGAGGTTGGCAAAGCCTTGCTTGACGATACGCCTGAACCTGTAGCCCCTCGGAACTGTCCCCATTCCTGTGCCTTACACTCAGTAACAATGGCCACGACTGCCAGCCAAAAAACACTATTCAAAAACCACTTATTCATTTCAGCTCTATTCATTTTAAGTACTTATCTCTGTCTGTTCCCCAAACACTCACTCATTCTAATGCAAACCGTCTCGTCAACGTCGGCAAATCCGTACTTACCGAACTATGACAGAGTTAGGGTAGGTTCACGCGACCGCCTGACACAACCATCGTTTGTCCTACGATAAAATCTGATTCATCTGACAGTAGGAAACTTACCAAATTGGCAACCTCTTCGACCTGCCCAATACGTTTTGCCGGCGTCAACTCGATTAGTTTTTCGAGCAACGCAGGGTCCACTCCATGTAAAATCTCCGTATCGATCAAGCCGGGTGCCACTGCATTGACGCGGACGTTTTCCGGCGCCAATGCCTGCCCGAGACTACGAGTGAACCCGACAACTGCGGCCTTACTCGTAGCATAAGCGATCGAATATGGCTTTGCCTCCAACCCAGCAATCGATGCGAGATTAACAATTCGACCATAACCTCGTTCGACCATGGCATCCTTTACTGCCCAAGTACAATAAAACACTCCATCAACGTTGAGTTTCATTGTCCGATGCCAAAGTTGCTCATCAAATTCATCATGAGCCACCACGTCGAAAATCCCTGCATTGTTAATCAGAAAGTCAACTGGCCCAAGTTGTTGCTGAGCTTCGGCGATGAGTCGTTGCGCCTGAGTTTGGTCGGAAACATCAGCTTGGACTGCAATCGCTTGAACGCCTGCCTGTGATATTTCTGCTACCACCTGCTCAGCCAACTCCTGACTGGCTCTGTAATTAATACAAACCCGTGCACCGTACGCCGCTAACTGCTTCGCAATTGCCCGACCGATACCTCGTGAGCCACCGGTCACCACAGCCGTCTTATTTGAAAAATCGTGAGGCATATCAAACTCGCTTCTTGAATTTGGATTCCTATTTCGCCGTCGCCCGGACACTGTGGGCCCATCGCAACTTACCTGTCAAACCGTTGTAATATTGAAAGACAACCTGCGGGCGTGGAAAAGCCACCCAACGCTCATCGCCAACTTTCAGAGGGTTGTTATAGACGTTGTTAATCTGCACGACACAATACGTTGGCCCACGCAACTGATCTCGCGGCACATCACTTTCCCAGCGTGTCGACCAAAGGATATCAACTTCACGAGGACCATATTTGAAAAGCCCATTGGCTGGACGATCCCCTTCATCGGTGTAGTAGTGATTATTGGAGTTGTGGGGGCCCGACGCGAATTCATATACATTGTCCGTAATTTGACAAGCGAAGCTGTTATGCAAGTCTCCGGTCAGCACAAACACCGGTTTGTCTAACTCGTCCCATGCATCGATCAGCATTTCACGTTCATGGAAGAATACGGTCCACGCGTCGTCTTTATTATTCGCTCGCACGACACCTCCTCCTACATGAGGCACCATAAAATTCACACTGGACACAACAAAAACAAAGTCAGCTTTACTTTCCTCAACCCCCTTGAGTAACCACTCCCTTTGCTTCAGGCCAAGCATGGAGATCTTTTTATGAGGATCACTACGATCATGCATTTCACGCTGGCCACGGGTATCACATACAAAGAAGTCACAATTGGCCACTGACATTTTGAAATAGGAACGCCGCCCCATTGAATAGGGTACCGAACCATCTTCCTTAAACGCCGGACTGACTTTAATGCGGTGTTCATCCAAAACTTCCACAATTTCATAGACTCCAGCATTCTTCAGACCACCGACTCCATCAAGGTCATTTTCGTTGACACCCGCGGTACGAGTTCCCCAATGGACATGCAGATTATTCACTTGTTCGAGATCAATTGAAGTGAAGTCTACTGTCTTATCGGTAACGACCGTTCCCTCAGCTTGAACCATCCCTGTACTAATATGCACACGTTGCGGGAAGCTCGTCGGGTTGGCCCAACCAAGATAGTCGTTCCAAGCCCGCACTCCAACATCGCGAAATACTGCGCGGCGATCTCTTAGCCCGGGACTACCAGCTCCCCAGATATCGTTGAGTATTTCGTGATCGTCATAGGTAAAAAACGACGGCACCTGACTGTGCCATTGTTCCAGAGCAGGAGCTCGATCCATGAAGTGTTTATAGTTTTCCCAAACACCGACGATCGAAGGGGCGTCCTGGATAAGCTTGGGTGGCGTGCCAACGTCCATACCAATCTGACTCATCCATTGGGCTGGCGTATACTCTCGCTGAGTTTCATACAGCCAATCTCCATTCAAAATCGCGAAATTAATGTCGTCCTTAATCTCCCGCAACATCGTGTTAAATGCAGGCAAAGCAGGGCCGTTACTATGGCCGGGATTCTGGTTATTCCCACAGGCGTATTCGAATGAAAAATTAAATAGTCCGTTGGGGTTTAGCTTTTCATCTACGAACAGATCGCCATTTGGAAGGGTTCGAAAGGAACCACTCCGAGCCGTTAGGTCGGTAAAGCCGGGTAAGACAACTTTATAGAAGTATTTGGTGTTCGGTTTTAGATTGCGGATTTCCACCCACGCAGTACAGTCCGTTTCCGCTTTGGTTGTGACCGTTAAACTTTCCTGATTCAGAGCATCCGGCGACATTCCGTACTGAACTGCGAATTTCCCCGGATGCCCGGTACGTGCCCAGACTCCAACGCTACTATCCGTGAGACGGCCAAGAATCGGACCGTACGTAATACTCTGCTCTGTCTCAATTCCCCAAGCGGAAGAACTAAGTAAAACCATTAACATAAGAAGCGTTCGTTTCATGATGTCATTACTCTTTCATTCGGTAGTTAAGCATGGGCAGAGAATTTTATTCCCTGATAACTGTCACGACGATTAAACTCTCGTTCTATCGCAGCACGCACTCCAGGTTTGTCCAGACACCAGTCCGGCCCCACAAAATAATCAGGCGGAGCATCACCGCTGACCCGTTCCACCACGACATGAGGTGGTGTTAATTCTAGAAAATCGACAACGGCCTGAACATAAGCATCGTGGCCGATCAACGTCACCTCACCTTGCTCTACCTGCTCGGCAAGCAGGGTCCGCTTTACAGCATAGAGATTATGTAATTTGATCGCATCCACGCCGGAGTTCGCAAGTTCACGTGCAGTCGCCATCATGTCTTCATGAGTTTCACCTGGCAGTCCCAAAATAACATGGGCACAGATTTCAAATCCGCGACCGCGACTACGCTCCATGGCATCTAAAAACGCATCGTGATGATGTCCGCGATTCATCCAGTCCAGCGACTTGTCATGCATCGTTTGCATGCCATATTCCACGGAAAGGTACGTCTTCCCGGCAAATTCCTGCAGAAGCTCCAATACGTCGTTCGGGACACAATCGGGACGAGTCCCGATTGCCATGCCAACAACATCCGGGTGAGTCAGAGGAAGGTCGTATAGCGGACGCAAGCGATCAACTGGTGCGTAGGTATTAGTGGCCGGTTGATAATAGGCGATGAACTTGCGTACATTGTACCGCCCCTTTACTCGGGAAATCCCGTCTTCTAACTGATTCAGGATATCCTGCCTTCGCACGCGCCGACTCGGACTGAAGCTCCGGTTATCACAGAAAGTACACCCCCCCGTCGTTACGGACCCATCAACGTTGGGGCATGTGAAACCGGCATCCAGGCTCACTTTTTGAACCCGTTCGCCAAACTTGTTTTTTAGGTGGAAACCAAGGGAATAATAACGTAAACCGGCCTCTCGCCAGCCGTATTGCGGGCTGATAACTGTTGTGTTTTGAGTTTTTATACTCATCTTCCGTTTGACTAAATAGTGCCCTAATCTAGAATACTCGTAACACCGACCTGAGGTGTTCACTCCTATGGTACCAGTTTCGCCAACGAGCAGTACCTAGGCCCCAGTTTTTGAAGCAATTAACCGCATTCAAGGTTGTTCGTTAAAACCACTCTTGAAAGACGGAATTGCAGTTTGAACAGAGATTCTGAACGACGAGATTAGACATTCCATGAGCAAATATGGCAAGCTCGAACCAATCGGTGGTGGTGACACCATTCCACTATTATCTGAGAAACTCTTAGTTGGGCGCAGAGAGAGTTGCGATATTGTTTTACGGTTCAAAAACGTCTCTGCCCACCATTGCCAGCTTTACGTAAACGAAGGTTATTGGTTTGCGAGGGATTTGAATAGCCGGAACGGAACACGCGTGCATAATGATCGCATTACCACCAAACGCCTTGACCCGGGCTGTGTTATTCAATTTGCCAAACACCAATTCGTCATCGAGTATGATCCGGCCGATCTAGGAGCCACTGGGCCTCCTCCTTCTGATGACGATGGGTTACGGTCTATTCTTGGTCAAAGCCTGCTCGACAGAGCTGGGCTCGAACGTCGAAGAAAGCCTGAGCCGTCACGTCGATATGACCCAAACAACAACGCTGCCGGACAGATTAAAGATCCCAACAAACCTCTCTAATTGGTCAATGGCTTCTACGCCTGCCCGCTCAAATACCCATATTATTCCATCAGTGAATAACCCTCACCGGTGAATCCAACTCCGGATCCCAGGGAAAAGCTGGCCGAACAGCTTGGCTATAAGGCAAGTGCCTACACGTCGCCGGCGTGGGCCCGCGTGTATCTAGCACCATAAACACTTGGCTACAATGCTCAAAAGCCATACGATAATTCATCGGATTTTTGGCCACGATAAATTTTGCTTGCTTCACATCGATTCCTAGGGCAGGGTACTGTTCTCCACACCATTCATACGTGGGAAATGAAGCCAGACAAACCAACACCCCTTCCACTCGCACGACAGCCGCAGGCCCCATATTCCCTTCACACCTATCCCAGATTCCTCCGGAATAAGTGAAACGACCATCGGTGAGCCTCAGTACTTCAGCTTCTACTCTGATCGGATCCCCCCACTTGGGATCGTGTTGATGTCCAATTTCAAGTGTAAGAATACTACCTTCACCCGCCTGATGGCACTTGGTAGCCGCGGCTCGATCGACGACCGGTAATACGGATGATACATCGGGCCCTAAGGCCATTAATGCCGGAAGCAGCTGAACGCTATCCCCAGCAGCGCCTCCTCCACAGCAATCGGCTGTCTCTACAATCACGATCGGACCATCATTGGCTAACCCAAACTGAATTGCATTATCAACTTCAAACAACTCTGGCTCTAAGAGGAATCGCTGCTCCCAATAGAACTCTGCGAGTTCCCTGGCTAACTGATCGGCTAACTCCTGATCATCGTTAGTAACAACCAGACCGCCACCCCCCATCTGCGGAGCATCTAAATAGGGGTGCACCAAAAAAGCACTCGTGGAATAAACTTCTGGACGAGCCTCTAATTGCTTGGCTCGATGCATCGTCATGGCAAATGGCCCATTCCCATCAGTCGTCCCGTTTATGGCTCCAACCAATACTGGTGCGAGTCCCATTGACATGGTCGGTTTCAAATCCCCTCGCAGGATGTCGACTATTGCCTGCGCGCCTCGCATACCTGTTTCATGTGCATCGCGGTGCGGATAGGTTTCCCATGCCACCAATACATCCGAATGCTCAATCATCTGCGGAGTGATATGTGCGTGCAAATCTAACGTGGCCACGATCGGGATATCCTCTCCAACCACTTGCCGCACTGCTTGCAGTAGATCACCTTCCAGGTCGCATAGGCTTTCTGATGCTGCAGAGCCATGTAGGGCGAGTAACACTCCGTCCAGCCTGTCGGCTTTCAGCGCGGCAGTTAACCCATCGATCAAATTAGCCTTGATTTGTAGATAGGCAGAATCTTGCACCAAACCACCGGGGCAGGCGGTCGCAGCAATTCCGGCAAGAGGAACGACATCGAAGGCATGTTGCTTAAAAACATCCAAGTAGCCACCAATCGTCCCTTCGGTAAGCTTTAGTATTTCATCGCCTTGAAGGTACTGAGTGCGTCTAAAGGAATCGATGTCCGTAGGGATACCGCCAAAATGATTGCACTCGACAAGCAATGCGGAAATGTAGATGTGATGCATAGACAGGTTACCATTTAGCCATTTAGCCATTTAGCCATTTAGATGTCGCTCGTCAGTTGAGTAACGTTTCAACCGAATTGTAACAATTGACAATTGTTTAACTGGCTAAATGCCTAAAACTGGTTCGTCACGCGTTCCACTCCACAGTCACGATGGCGAAAACCGCCGTCAACTGGCAGGGCTACACAGGTAACATAGTCCGCTGCGTCTGACGATAGAAATACAGCTGCCTTACCGATATCAGAGGGCAGACCAAGGCGGCCCCAGGGGAGCTTGCCGCCTTCGACTTCCATTGCTTCTTCGGACCAAGTCTCTCGTTCCTTCGGCGTATCAATCCAACCTGGCTGAATCGAGTTCACGTTAATACGATGCTCTGCCAATTCCATTGCAACCGTCCGCATTAAATGATCGGTCCCTGCTTTCGCCGCGTTATAAGCAACACTCAATCCAATCGGCATGACCGCCTGAACACTCGATATGAAAATGATACTGCCACCACCACCACGTTCAACCATGTGCCTGGCCACTAACTGGCTAATATAGAATCCGGCACTCAATGTACCTTGTATCGTCCTTTCCCAATCGTTGGCTTCGAGATCGAGAAAAAGTGCACGACGCGTCGAAGCCGGGTTACTTACCAACACATCGATTCGGCCGGCCTGAGCAATAGCCGCGTCAAAGATTCCCCGACAGCCTTCCGGCGTAAATGCGTCACCCGCTGCCACATAGCAATTTCGGCCCAACGCCCGAATCTCGGCAGCGGTTGGCTCCAAATCAGGACTATCAGGCAGATCATTAATGACAACATCAGCGCCCGCTCGAGCTAGCTCAATCGCGCAGCCTTTGCCGATTCCACGGCCACTACCTGTAACTAAAGCTATCTTTCCTGACAATTCAAAATCACTCATTACACCAACTCCAGAGTAAACGGCGTCAACAATTGCACTCCGCCAGCAGTCACTCGATAGTTATTCTCGAGTCGCATGCCATGGGCAAGTTCTTCACTATATAATCCTGGCTCCACAGTGAATACATCCCCTTCTTCAAATACATCATCCCAAAAGGGATTCAAGTGGGGGGCTTCGTGAGGGTACAAACCTACACCATGGCCCAAATGATGCGGGAAAACGCCATGAGAGAATTCGCCGAGCAGTGCTTCGACTTCTTTAAATAATTGTTTTGCGGATGCCCCGGGCTTAACCTTTTGTTCGATCAACGCAAACACCTGTTGGATCAACTCCCAAGCTCGTAATTGAAGGCCGGTCGGTTCACCATCCACCGAAATCGTCCGACAGTTATCAGCATAGTAACCTCGGTAGCAGGGGCCCAGATCTAATATATAGAGTTGTCCGGCGGCAGCTCGATTATCACGAGGAGGGCCGCCTCGTGAATTACATTGAAAGTCGTTTCCTAAGAGTGCGGTCAGTGGCTCCCCTGCCGTTTTCACAGCCACGGCCTGCAGCTCATTAAAAACATCCAACTCGTGAATGCCCGGTTCCATAATTTCCCGAGCGCGTACATACATGGCTTCCGTGCAATCAATCGCCTTTTGCATCAGTGCCAACTCGTCGAGGTCTTTACGTCGACGAAGCTGCCAAAGCGTTGGCTCCAAGTCAACCACCTCTGATGCCGAGAAATCAACACCCGAAATACGTAATGCGTGGAGGCCTGTTACTGACGCATCTACCGCAAGGTTGGCCACCGATGAACCGGCAATCAATTTACCCAGGGTCTCTGCCGCTAAGGCATGCTGTTCGGGTCTAAGCGTAGAATGCCACTGTGCCTCATAAGTAACAACGTCATCTGCTGCCACTTCAGGTGGAATCTGATTGGGCGTAACTAAGGTCAACTGACCATTTGCATTTAGACAAGCAATACTGGTCATCAAATAAAACGGTCGGAACCCGGATAGGTATTGAACGTGTTCTGGACGCGTCACGATCAGACGAGACACACCCTGCTCCTGCATTGCAGCTAAAACTCGCTGCTGACGCAGTCGGCAGGCCTGGGGAGATAAAGTCATGGGGGAGGGAAACTCTTACCTAGTAATCAAACATCTAGCATCTGCGTTTGCCATCATTCTAACGACTGAAATGTCATACACCACTGTCACCGCGCCGACGCTGTCAATTTTTCAGATCCTAATCCAATGCCTACAATACCGAGTACCTCCTGCCCGTGTATCTCTTTGGTAAGCAAACCAAAGGATGAACAATGCTAGCCCGATTAAAGACGTTTACCATGGTTGGACTCCAAGCGAGTCATGTCGACGTCGAAGTAGACACTGTCCGTAACCCCAATACTCCAGCACCGACTCCTTCAATCACCACCGTCGGACTCCCAGACAAAGCAGTCAGAGAAAGTGGACAGCGGGTCAAGCGAGCTATCGAAAATGCTGGTTTCCGACTAAATTACGATCACATTACGATCAATCTGGCTCCGGTCGAACTTCCCAAGCATGCCGCCTCTTTTGACCTTCCCATTGCGTTAGGAATGCTCGCCGGAATGGATCACCTTCAGCAGGAACGCCTGAATCAATTCGCTGTTGTTGGCGAACTCTCATTAGCAGGGGAAACGCGTCCCGTAAGAGGGGCATTGAGTATGGCGATTGCCAGCGTGGGCAGCCGGAGCCTCAAAGGGTTGATCGTCCCATCCGCCAATGCGGCCGAAGCGGCTGTTGTCGATGGAGCCAAAATCATTGCCGTCGATAGTTTGGCTCAGGCCACCGCCTTTCTCAACGGAAAAATACAAATCGATTGTACCCCCAGTCAATCGCAACAGCTATTCGATCGACATGGGCAATATGATTTAGATTATGCAGATGTACGGGGCCAGGAGATGGCCAAGCGAGCGTTAGTAATAGCTGCAGCCGGGGCTCACAACCTGCTAATGATTGGGCCTCCTGGCAGTGGCAAAACTATGCTCGCCAAAAGATTCCCCACCATCTTGCCGCAACTAAGTAATACCGAGTCGATTGAAACCAGTCAGGTCTATAGCGTTTTGGGGCGTCTCGCACCGAATCAACCGCTACTTGTCAAACGCCCATACCGCTCGCCTCATCACACAATCAGTCAGGCAGGCCTTGTGGGCGGAGGAACCACACCGCTTCCCGGAGAGATCTCTCTATCACATAACGGCGTCCTGTTCCTCGATGAACTCCCTGAATTCAGCCGTGTCACCCTGGAAGTCCTGCGGCAACCACTGGAAGACAAGTGTGTGACGATATCTCGAGCCAAGGGGGCCGCAACGTTTCCAGCAGATTTCATGTTACTCGCCGCTATGAACCCCTGTCCCTGTGGTTTCAAGAATGATCCTCGCCGAAATTGCCACTGCCAGCAGCTCGTTGTGGATAAATATGTATCGCGAATTAGTGGGCCTATGCTTGATCGAATCGATCTACAGATTGAAGTGCCTGCCGTGCCGATTGAGCAATTGAGTGGGCATCGCGGTGGTACGCCAAGTCAAGAGATGAGAGAAAAAGTTGTGATCGCTCGTCAGGCCCAACAGGATCGGTTTCGAGATAGCAGGACTCTTTACAATGCCCAGATGTCAGCCCCGCAGGTGAGAAAATACTGCGACTCCACTCAAACCGCCAAACAGGCTCTGAAAATGGCTGTCGAGACCATGGGCTTCTCCGCTCGAGCTCATGACAAAATCCTCCGCACCGCTCGAACGATCGCGGACTTATCCGGCACAGCAAGTATAGAAGAAGAGCACATTCACGAAGCGGTCAATTACAGACTCCTCGACCGCCAATACTGGTCGCGATAGACACGGACTGGCCAATCCCGCACATCAGGCTCCACCGTCAGCTTATTTTCGTTTGATTGGCCAGGGTTGCACGCCAACACGATCCGCCCATGCCTGCCACTTTTCAATCAACTCCTGCTTCTTTTCCGGGAGGTCCGATGATAGATCGTGCAACTCCGTCCGATCCTGCTGCATATCGTAAAGCTCCCACTTTGTTGGTTGGTCGCGTCGGTAGGCAGAGACGATTTTGTATCGTCCGTCACGAAGTGCCAGGTTTCCATGATGCTCAAACCCAAGTGCTGCTTCTCGTCCCAATGATTCTCCGGTCAAAGCCGGCAGCAAGCTAATCCCCTCCATCGGCTGAATTTCCTGCCCGCGATGGAAGGTGGCAGGGTAGGTGGCGCCCGATGCTTCTACGAATGTCGGCATCAAATCAATTAAGTGAGAAGGACTATGAAAAACACTTCCTTTCATTTTCCGTTCCATTCCATCTGGCCAATGCATAATAAACGGAGTACTAATCCCCCCTTCATAGCCATCGTGTTTATACCCACGAAAGGGAGTGTTTGATGCGTTGGCCCAGCCTAGGCCGTAAGCCACGAAGGTATCTTCTCCGCCAGGCATTGTCCGAGGACCGGTACGAACCCAACGACCATCACGGGTTTGCATAGGTGGCCAGATTTTGGTTTGAAAGTCATTAGGCCCTAACGGCTTGAAGTCAAACTGGCCCTGTTTGTCAGAATTATCCGCTCGGCCATAGTATTCCGCACAGCCCCCATTGTCCTGCAGGTAGATAAAGATCGTGTTATCCAAGGCGTCGTTCCGTTTCAACTCGCTAACGAGATGTCCAATTCCCTGATCCATTCGATCCACCATCGCCGCATAAACTTCCATGCAACGAATATCCCATTGCTTATGAGGAAATTTCTCCCAGTCCATTGCCGCTGGACTCATCGCCCAATGATCTTCAATCACACCAAGCCGTTTGGCCTTTTCATATCGTTTACCTCGAATCGGGGCATAGCCTTCGTCATACACACCTTCGTACTTCTTGATATCTTTCTCAAATGCATGCATTGGCCAATGCGCACTGGTGTAAGAAACATATAAGAAAAATGGGGTATCTTCTTCCTGAGTCTCGAAGTGGTCGGCAACATAGGTAACTGCGTTGTCACTGATCGCATCAGTATAGTAATAAGTTTCAGGTTGATACTGGCTGTCGTTCACCGGAGTGATAAACGCATTGTCTCTACATAACGTCGCCGGATCCCAGAAACTACCAGCTCCGATAATGGTCCCATAGAACCGATCGAACCCTCGCTGCAACGGCCAGTTGTGATTTGGCCCTTCAGGACGAGTATGTTTGGTAACGTGCCATTTCCCGGCCATGTAAGTCCGATACCCCGAGCTGCCTAGCACTTCCGCCAGAGTCACACACTTAGTATTCAGATCACCTCGATAGGCATCGTATCCGTTGTCACCGGTCATCAAACCAATCCCAGCCTGATGAGAATAGAGTCCGGTCAACAAGGCAGCTCGAGTAGGACAGCAACGTGAAGTGTTATAGAACTGAGTAAACCGCACACCGCCTGCCGCCAGTTTGTCTAATTCAGGAGTTTTTATTTCACTTCCATAGCATCCGATATCAGTGTATCCCATGTCATCTGCCATGACCAAAACGATATTTGGTCGTTTTGAAGTGGCATCTGATCCAAACAGGTCAACCGTAGAAAACTGAACCGCTAACAAAACAAGAAATAGCCTAACTAACTTCATGCCTAGACCTATTATTGAACTTGGGACCGGAAAAACGCGTGCCCTCACGGCGCAAGCTGCGGCCGAAGGCAAACTGAGAAGTAATGATTAGACGTAAGTATCGAAAATGTCTACCTGTGCCCAGTTATCCTTATTCTCTGCGATAAATTGCAAATGACGTTCGTGCGATTGATACTGATCATGTGCGGCCTTGTCTGCAAACACGACATGGAGCCCAACGTGATACGATTGATTATTCACTTCACGTGTAAATTCACTTCCTCGCACACCCGCACTGTAGTAAACAGTACCTTCATGATCGGTTAAGTATTTGTTGCAAGCATCTACTAACGTTGCTACAGCTTCTTCACTAGCATCTGCAAGAGTAAAGAAAACCATATGTGCCACTTGTTTGTCTGACATTGCTAATCCTTTGTCGGTTTCTATTGAGAATCAGGTCTATTGATAAACAGGCATGACCGCCTAAGCGTCTCAAACGTCCTGAGAAGTTGTTTAATCCTTCGATTTTAGCGGAAATCCAACGGTTCTGTAGTCCCCGATAGCTTTCCCATTACGACGCTGATATAGAACGGTTGCTTCAGTACCAGCCAAGCTTTCGATTAATTTGAGGCCGGCGCGAGGGCCTAGAACAGCCACTGCACTGGCCAAGGCATCGGACCTCAACCCAGAATTTGCCAGGACGCTAACACTGCTACGCCCTCTAACTGGCGAGCCATTTCGCGGGTCAATGATATGAGAATATCGGCGACCGTTTAATTCAAGGTGCTGGTATGCGTCCCCACTGGTCGCAATCGCAGTATTAGCCTGAGGTTCGAGTAATCTCGGTGAGCCGTTCGGGTCCAATCCACTGACGGCTGCCGGCCAGCCACTTTTCCCCGGTGGCGGCTCACCAAACAGGACATCTCCACTGGCATTGATTACGGCTGATTCAATGCCCAAAGAATGTAAAACTGCCAATGCCTCATCAGCAGCATATCCTTTCCCAATTGCTCCCAAATCAATCAACACACCGGGTTTGAGAATGGCAACCGTCTGATCTTTGGGATTGAGCCGCAGATACTGTGTACCAACATACAGCAATTCCTGTCTGAGTCTTTGAGTAGTGGGCAGTTGCTTCGTTCGGCGAGCTCGTCGCCACAATCTGGTAAGGCGTCCCACAGTAACGTCAAATGCCCCTTCCGATACCTGCCAATAAAAGACCGATTCCTTCAGCACAAACCACAAATCATCACTTACCAGCACTGGTTCATCTGATTGACAAAGCAAGTTTACTTCACTGTCCGCCTGATAATTACTAAGTCGGGATTCGATTTGAGAAATTCTGGCAAACGCTTTTTCACAAGCCTCAGCTGCCCTCGTTTCAGAATCAGCATACAGAGATATCCTGAACTCCACGCCCATCAATTCTGCTGATCTGGAATAGAGTTCTAGAGTTTCGCTTGATTGTTGCGCGTAACTTGCCGAATGGAGAACCAGTAGTATCCCAAACACAGGGAGCAGGCCGGCTTGTCGTAGTAGTGGGTTCATTAAATGCCTTCGTACTTATCTGGCTACCCCATCGTACAGAGCTGATGGAGGTCTATTCTTCTCATTGTACTTTGTCATATTTGCAAGTATGCTAAACAGACTGGTTTTGGCTAGATTTCCCTGTAGTGTGCAGTGGTTCGAAGCCGCCAACCCAACTTCCAAATCAACATCCTTCAAATCGAAGTGGAGCTTATAGATGAGTAACGAGCCTAAATCGTCAAAAAAGTCTCGACGTGACTTCATCAAAAAATCAACGATCCTAGTCGCAGGCAGTACTGTGGCAGGCAATCTACAAATCGCCCGTGCCGCCCATGCTTATGGTGACGAAGTCATTAAAATCGGCTTAGTAGGCTGTGGTGGTCGTGGAACGGGAGCAGCTATTCAGGCAATGAACACCAATGGCGATGTACACCTAGTGGCCATGGCCGATGTCTTCGAAGACCGTCTGCAGGGTGCATACAGAGCGATCAAAAGCAAGCACAACGAAAAAGTCAAAGTAACGCCAGACACCATGTTTGTTGGACTGGATGCTTACAAAAAAGTGATGGAATCAGATTGCGATCTAGTAATCCTCGCGACACCTCCTGGCTTCCGCCCGCTCCATTTCGAGGCTGGCGTTAACGCTGGAAAACACGTATTCATGGAGAAACCTGTTGCTACCGATGCTCCAGGTGTCCGCCGAGTACTGGATGCAAACAAAATTGCCAAAGAGAAGAACCTTTGTGTTCAAGTTGGTCTACAACGTCGACACGAGGAAGCATATATCGAAACCATGAAACGTCTTCATGACGGCGCCATCGGGGATATCGTGCTTAGCCGAGCCTATTGGAATGGCGGCGGAGTATGGGTTCGCCCTCGCCAGGCTAATCAATCCGAATTGGAATACCAAATGAGAAATTGGTATTACTTCAATTGGCTCTGTGGGGACCATATCAACGAACAGCACATTCACAACATCGATGTCATCAACTGGCTTGCTAATGACTTCCCTGTTTCTGCTCAAGGGCAGGGGGGACGTGAAGTTCGAAACGGCAAGGATCATGGTGAAATCTTCGACCATCACCTGGTCGAATTCACCTACGCCAGTGGCATGAAGATGTTTAGCCAGTGTCGACATATCCAAGGTTGCTGGAACAGCGTTTCAGAGCACGCTCATGGAACAGCCGGAACCTGTGATATTGCCGCTGGCCGCATTTGGGATGTAGACGGAAAAGAGCTCTTCAATGCCCGCGGACTGGGACGTGGTGGCCATCAACAGGAACACCACGATATGTTCGCTGACTTACGAGAAGGTAAACGCCCCAATGAAGGTGATTACGGCGCCAAGAGCACGATGACTGCAATCCTTGGTCGAATGGCAACGTACTCCGGAAAAATGATCCAATGGGACGATGCCATCAACTCCGACTTGTCACTATGCAATGTCGATGAACTTTCATCCCTAGATGATGACGCTCCTTTGTCTCCTGATGCTGACGGCAATTACAATGTTGCAGTACCAGGGAATAAAAATACGGTCGTACTCTAAGATTAGGAATCCACAAGAAAAGGGACTGCGGCAACGCAGCCCCTTTTTTTTTAACCCTCACACTGGCACAATGAAGCACTTAACAATCCTCCTCGCCACTCTCTCCAGCGCATACATTTTGGGATGTGTACCTGACCAAAATGACTCTCTACCTGAACCAACACCAACGGTCGCGCCAGACACCGCGAACACGACAACTGATACGTTAGAGTCGAGTAGGGAGGCGGCGGCTAGAGAATTCAAATTCACCTATGCTGGGGCAATTACAGAATTAGAGGCGGGAGACGAAGTCTCAATCTGGCTACCCGTCGCAGGCGATACACACGAACAGCAGATTTTAGACCGCGAAATTGACGTGCCAGGCGAATATACTATTGGGGAAGAAAAGGCATATGGAAATCAAATCCTTCACTTCACCGCCAAAGCCAATGAGCAAGGCGAAGTACCGTTTCAGGTTATATATCATTTGACGCGAAGTGAAGCACTCCAGGCCGATCGTGAAAAAATCACCGAAGCACAAGCAGCAGCTTTTACGCTTCCTTCTAAATTGGTCCCTGTCGACCAAAACCTTTCAGGGCAAATCCTAGGTGACACAACTTTAGCTAACAACAGCCTTACTGCAGGGCGGCAGATTTATGATGCCGTCAATAACCGCATGAAGTATGACAAACCAGAAGGCGGTGACTGGGGGCGAGGTGATAGTGTCTGGGCCTGTGGCAACGGCTTTGGCAACTGCACTGACTTCCACAGCCTATTCATCTCGATTTGCCGTGAACAGAAGATTCCCGCCCGATTTGAAATTGGATTCCCGATTGCCTCAGAACGAGGGGAGGGGGAAGTCAGAGGATACCACTGCTGGGCCAAATTTGCGGCCAATGAAACCTGGGTCCCTGTCGACATCTCGGAAGCTGACAAAGATCCTAGTCTCAACGATTATTACTACGGAAACTTAACAGAAAATCGTATAACCTTCTCAGTAGGCCGGGATTTAACCCTTACGCCGGAACAGCAGGGCGGCCCCGTGAACTTTCTCGTTTATCCCTACGCTGAAGTGGCGGGCACACCGCACACTACATTCAGAAAAGGTTTTCGCTACGAAGACATTCAATAGCATTACCCGATTCTCCAAACAGGATAATTTGCTTTGCCTGACAACTCTCAGAACTATGAACAGCTCGATGTAATCGCCGTAGGCGCACATCCGGACGATGTTGAAATCGCCTGTGGCGGAACACTTGCCAAACTAGTTCAGCTTGGGTACAAAGTCGGCATTATTGACCTGACCGATGGCGAACCGACCCCGCTGAGCCCAGGCCCCGAAGTCCGCCTCGAAGAAGCCCGCAATGCCGCGACAACGCTCGGAATTACCAAACGCATTACTCTAGACATGCCCAATCGCGCCTTGTTTGACTGTTTTGAACACAGAGTCACGCTCGCTAAAGAATTCCGTAAATATCGTCCCAGTATCGTGATCGGATTCGGCGACAAGACCCCTATGGCTTCTCCGGACCACTATCAGGCGATGCAAATCACAGATGCCGCTGTATTCTATTCCCGGCTCTGTAAATGGCCTGAACATTTCGGTGACCTTCCACGACACATCATTGCTAAACAACTATATTTCCGCCTGGCGTTTGAGCCAATGCACCATGCAAGTCCGAGCGGCCACATCACAATGGACATAAGCGATACGCTGGAAATGAAACTCGATTCGATACGCTGTTATCAAACACAGTTTCCGCCCGAGAAAGAGTACGTCTACGACCGAGTACGCTCCTTTGCCATGCAGGTAGGAGCTGAAGCTGGGTTTCAAGCCGGTGAAATCTTTTATCCGACGCGGTCACTTGGCACAGTCGACCTAGTAAAGACGCTTCAAGGTTAACACCAAACCAGATCGCTTCTGCCTGTAAGCGTCTGCTATTGCTCTCAAGAGCGCATCTTCATTATTCTTGACCGTAAATGTAATCCTGCGCGAGAGTTTTTTATATCAGATAGCATGAAACATCTATTACTTTTTGCTGAAGAAGCCACCAGTACAGCCACTGAAAAAATCAAGCTATGGGAAATGGAATGGTCTAAAATTGCCGAGACTACGGGTTTAAGCCTGCTCACATTTCTCGGGTTTTACATCGTTGCCAAGATCCTACAGAAACTGGCTGAACGAATTGGGAAGTCGCAACACATCGATGACGACCTAGCGATATTTCTTGGGCGAGTGGTAAAGACTACCGTGATCATTCTAGGGCTCGTCACTGCCCTGTCTGCCTTAGGCGTTGACGTATCCGCACTCGTCGCCGGACTTGGGCTAACCGGCTTTGCACTTGGATTTGCTCTAAAAGATGTCATTTCCAACGTACTGGCAGGCGTACTAATCCTGATTTACAAACCGTTCGGGAAGAAAAACTACATCTCCGTCAAGGGCTATCAGGGAACGGTCTTGAGTACAGATTTAAGATACACGGTGCTCCAAGCAGATGACAGCACGAAACTGTTTGTTCCCAATTCGCTTCTATTTGTGGATGCAATTTCAGTTGCCAAAGAAAAGCCTAGTGATCGAAGCGAATCCACATAACGTTTTCTTCCCAGGTAATAGAAAAAGCCTCCGGCGAAACATCCGCCGAAGGCTTGTTGCAGTAACTTCCGTCTGTAAGACAGATCCGGTCTTAGCAGAAATGAGCACCTTTGGTTGGAGTGTAGACAGCATAGAGCGATGAACTGCCACACATAAACAAGCGATTACGCTTCGTTCCACCAAAGCAGACATTGGCACAAATTTCCGGCAATAGAATTTGCCCAATCCGAGTGCCTTCCGGATTAAAGACGTGAACACCATCATAACCATCACCAACCCAACCGGCACTGGCCCAGATATTACCGTCTTCATCACAACGAATCCCGTCAGCAAAACCACCTTTTTCTTCTGTGTTGCCGTCTTCGTCGGTCATTTCCATCATCATAGATGCATATTCTTTACCGTTCTTGAGATCGGTTTCTTCCACAACATCCCAGACTTTGATATTCCTTGGTGCGTCGTCGTAGTGGCTAGCACCGGTGTCTGCAACATACAGTTTTTTATAATCCGGGGAGAAACAGAGACCATTCGGTTTGTAGATTTCATCTGTCAGCTTAACAAGCTTGCCAGTCTTTACTTCAAACCGATAAACCGCTTCCTTCTGATAAGGCTGAGGCCAGTTGTCCGTCTTGGCTGCTTTCCTACCTTCATAATCCATCAGGCCGCCGTAACCGGGGTCCGTGAAGAAAATGTCACCGGTGGATGGGTGAACAACGGCATCGTTTGGTGCATTCAATGATTTTCCGCCGTAGCTGTTAGCCAGCTCTGAACGTGTCCCATCGTATTCATAACGAGCCAATGTACGAGTCAGGTGTTCACAGGAAATCTGACGGCCCTGCAAATCGAAAGTGTTACCATTACTGTTGTTAGCTGGATTGCGGAAGGTGGATACGTGCCCGTCTTCTTCCATCCACCGTAGCTGCGTATTGTTAGGAATATCGCTCCAAACCAGATACCGTCCCACACCGTTCCAGGCACAACCTTCAGCCCAAATCATTTCGGGATCATGGTAGAGACGCATGATCGCTGCGTTGCCCTGTTTGTAAGCGGCAAATTCGTCTTCAATGACAACGATATCGGGATCTGGGTAGCGTACTGGCTGAGTTCCCGGGCCATAATCACGAGCCGATAGTTTATTGTTATTGGCAATACTGGAAACAGCCGCGGTGGCTGTGGCGGCCAGCATAAATTTCCGCCGACTAAGTCCTGATAGTTTCTTATTCATAAATTAAATCCACTGGTAATCTAGGGGAGCTTCGAAGTGATGAGTTTGGATTCAAGAAGGCCTCGTCTGAGGGCGTCAATTCCTTTAGTTTATTCGTTATATCACAATTCAAATGCAATATGTTACAACGTGCTTGACGGATAACAACTTAATTCCACGGTCAACGAGGAAACACGCTTCATGAAAACCGAACGAATTGCAACAGTTGCACCAATCGAAGAAGACCAAGCATCTGAACGAGTATCAGCTATTTATAACGATATCAAATCAACCAAGCAAATTGACTTCATTCCGAACTTCTGGAAGGTCATTGCAGTGAATCCGGATCTACTGGAACAGGTATGGGGACAACTCAAAACGCTCATGCACCCAGAGGCGGTAGGGCGGGAGTCTAAGCTAACTCCAGCCATCCGTGAAATGATCGCAGTGGCCGTTTCGGCAACCAATGGCTGTAGCTACTGCGTCAACTCCCACACCGCGATTCTGAAAAAACATGGCATCGATGACGAGACACTTGGAGAAGTCCTGGCGATTGCAGGGCTATTCAACCAAACCAATTCACTTGCAGATGGTTTCCAGGTCGTTTCGGATGTACTGCCTCGACTTGACGTCTGAACGCTAGTGACAACGACAAGCGTCCTGACCGGCCGACTATTGAGCCAAAAAGGCCGCTGCCACAGGCGAAGGGCAGGAGACTTCTTCACCGGTGGGAGTGAGGGCTCCAGTTTTAGGATCAATCTTAAAGACGACAATCGTGCTTGATGCCTGATTAAGCGCCAGCAAATAATCCCCAGTCGGGACAACACCAAAGCTTCGGGGCGTACTTCCACCAGTGGCCTGATTTTCAATATACTTTAGCTTTCCGGACTGTTGGTCGATAGCATAAACCACGATCGTGTTATGGCCTCGATTCGACCCATACAGAAACTTCCCACTGGGATGGACATACATCTCCGCTGTCGACTGCCCATCCTGTTGCGACTCGCCTGGCGGCAAGGTGGAAACGGTTTGTATCAATTCAAGCTTGCCGTGACGAGCATCATACCGATACGCATTGGCTGTCATATTCAGTTCATTGATTCCAAATCCAAACTTCCCGCTTGGGTGGAAGCTAAAATGTCGCGGACCTGCTCCCGGAGCGGTGGTCACAGCAGAGTGTGCCACGAGTTCACCTTTACGGGCATTCATTTTATAAACCAGCACCTGATCCAATCCGAGATCACTCACTGCGACAAACCGATTCTCCGGATCAACATCGATCGAGTGCCCATGAGGAGCTTCTTGTCGAGGGTGTACGCTTTTGCCCTGATGCTGCACAAAGGTTGAGGCAGGACTAAGAGTTCCATCTCGACCAATCTGATAGGCAGCAATACTGCCTCCGGTGTAATTAGCGACACCAACAGTTCGGCCTGTCTTGTCAACCGTCAGGTGGCAGGGATGCTCGCCATGAGTACATTGTGAATTAATCTCGGTTAACGCTCCGGTCTTTGCATCGATCGAGTAAGACGTGATTCCTCCACCTTTTTCACCGTTGAATTCTGCGTCTTCATTTACGGCAAATAAGTAGTTGCCAGATGGATGCACTGCAACAAAAGAGGGATTAGACGTCTTCGTCGGCTGGTTAACCGGCGTCAGTTTGCCGGACTTCCTATCGAATCGAAACGTATAAATACCTTCACTCTTAGGACCCGTATAGGTACCGACGTAAACCAGGAATGCATCCGGTTCATGGTCATGGCCTTCATGAGACTCCACTTGTTTGGGTGTTACAACAAAAACTGAAGCGATCAAAGCAGATAAACAAGTAGCAGCAAGCAGGCGGGCAGGCATTTCTATTCTCCAGAGGTTAAACCGAGTTCGCAACCTGAGTCATTAAGCGTTTTATACTACCACAAAAAAACCTTCGCGTTTGGTTCATTGGAAAACCAAACACGAAGGTAATGAGAGTGTGGATTCTGTGGCTAACTTAGTCGTCCCAACTTAACGCTGCACCGCTTTGATATTCGGTCACTCGCGTTTCGAAGAAATTCTTCTCTTTAGCCAGGTCCATGGTTTCACTCATCCATGGGAAAGGATTGGAACTTCCGTACTGAGCAGGTAAACCAATACGTTCCAACCGTCGGTCGGCGACGTACTGTACGTATTCCCGGAACAGATCACCATTGAGTCCCATTACACCATTAGGAAGGCAGTCTTTAGCGTAATTGATCTCCAGTTCAACCGCTTTGCGAACGCGGTCGATCATCTCTTGCTGGAACTGTTCTGTCCACAATTCCGGATTTTCAGCTTTAATTCCATTAATCAGGTCCAAACCGAAATTCAAGTGAATTGTTTCATCTCGCAGAATGTACTGAAACTGTTCACCAATGCCTGTCATCAGGTTTCGACGATGGAATGACAACACCATAACAAACCCTGAATAGAAGAAAATCCCTTCCATAATCAGGTAGAAACCAATGAGATTCTTCAATAATGCCTGACAACCTTCGAAGGTCGATGTGGAAAAGTCTGGATCGAGCACTTCAGCGGTAAGTTCCATTTCAAACTCGTCCTTCGCAGCGATGGACGGGATTTCACGGTACATATTGAAGACTTCGCCTTCATCCAGACCAAGGCTTTCCACGACATACAGGAAAGTGTGCGAGTGGATCGCTTCTTCAAATGCCTGACGCAATAAGTACTGGCGGCATTCGGCATTGGTTACATGGCGAAAGATGGCAAGCACTAGATTGTTACCGACCAGGCTTTCCGCTGTTGCGAAGAAACCCAGATTTCGCATGATGACCAGACGCTCATCGTCGGTCAACTTATCCGACTTCCAGGTTTCAATATCCTTGGTCATCGGCACTTCGGTTGGCATCCAGTGATTAGCACAACCGTTATTGTAATGCTCCCAGGCCCAGTGATACTTCAGGGGCATCAACTGGTTTACATCGACCTGATTACAGTTAATCAACAATTTATCCCGAGCATCAATACGGCCGGTGTTTGATTCTAGTAAGTCATTTGCTGGAGATGACATTTCACGCTCCTTATATCTATCTCACTCGTTATTTAATCATTTATTTTAATTTTGGCCAGTGAGGAACATTCATCCCTCACATAAGCGAGAAGCGAGGGTAAGACCCCCGGTCGTCCCACTCAACCTCGCACTACTGACATGCTTCACAGTCACTGTCGAGACTGCATGCACTCGTCACTGCAGTAGCAGGTAACTCAGGAGCACTTTCCTCCCGTGAGACCTCAATCGCAGCCGAAGCGCTTTCGCTCTTCATCCAACGCGGCTGGACTCCAAATTTATTGATGTCCACTGTGGACTTTTCAACCTGTGTTGCTGCCAGCGTTCGCAGATAATAAGTCGTCTTAAGACCTTTCTCCCAAGCTGACATGTACATATTGTGAAGTTTCTTACCGCTTGGTTCAGCCAAATACAGGTTCAGCGACTGCCCCATGTCGATCCATTTCTGGCGACGAGCAGCACACTTAATAATCCATTCCGGATCAACCTCAAAGGCCGTATGGTAACGTGCTTTCAGATCAGCTGGGACTCGTTCGATTTCCTGAACGGAACCGTCGTAGTACTTCAACGCTTCTACCATATCGCTATCCCACAGACCTCGACCTTTCAGCTCTTCCACCAGATCGGAGGTAACCTGCGTAAATTCACCAGACAGATTACTCTTCACATAGAGGTGCTTGTAGATGGGCTCAATCGACTGGCAAACGCCTACGATTGTTGAGATTGTTGCCGTTGGTGCAATGGCCATAACATTACTGTTTCGCATTCCATTTTCAGCCAACTTCTTACGTAAGGAATCCCAGTCAAGCGTTACACTCCGATCGACGTCGATATGTATACCACGTTGTTCTTCAAGCAGCTCAACTGAGTCGATCGGTAACATTCCACGATCCCACTTCGAGCCAACGTAACTGCCATAGGTTCCACGCTCGCCAGCCAAATCAGAAGAAGCTTGAATCGCGTAATACGAAATTGCTTCCATACTGCGGTCAGCAAACTCCACGGCGGCATCACTGGCGTACCCAACTCCGAGCTTAAACAGAGCATCCTGAAAACCCATCACTCCCAATCCAACAGGACGGTGACGACGATTGGAATTCTCTGCTTCCGCGGTAGGGTAGTAGTTGATATCGATAACATTGTCGAGCATTCGCATCGCGACAGTTACCGTTTCACCAAGTTTCTCGAGATCAAGTTTTCCGTCTTTGACGTGATTGGCAAGATTAACGCTTCCCAGATTACAAACGGCGGTTTCCTCTGGTGAGGTATTCAACAGGATTTCAGTACACAGATTACTACTGTGCACGACACCTGAGTGGTCTTGTGGCGAGCGGATGTTGGAAGGATCTTTCCAGGTAATCCACGGGTGTCCGGTTTCGAATAACCGCGTTAGCATTTTTCGCCAAAGCTCAACAGCATCCACCTTGCGACTCATTCGCAATTCACCGGCTTCTGCCATACGTTCGTATTCTTCATAACGTTCTTCAAAATCTTTACCATACAGATCGTGAAGATCCGGGGCTTCATCTGGACTTAGTAAAGTCCATTCCGCTTTATCCCGAACACGTTTCATAAACAGGTCAGGAATCCAGTTAGCTGTATGCATATCATGCGTACGCCGACGTTCGTCACCTGTATTTCGACGCAAGTCAAGGAATTCTTCAACATCCATGTGCCAGGTTTCCAGATAGGAACAAACTGCACCTTTTCGTTTCCCCCCCTGATTCACGGCCACAGCAGTGTCGTTAACGACTTTGAGAAACGGAATCACACCCTGACTCTGGCCATTGGTTCCCTGAATATATGCATTGGTAGCACGCACATTAGTCCAGTCGTTACCAAGACCACCTGCCCACTTAGAAAGCATGGCGTTATCCGAAACACATTTGAAAATATGACTCAGATCATCACTAACCGTCGACAGATAACAGCTACTCAATTGCGGATGATTTGTAGCAGAGTTGAAAAGCGTGGGCGTTGCGGAAGTAAACCGGAACTGGGACAGAATATTATAGAATTCTATCGCCCGCTCTTCTTTATGCTCCCCTTCACGAATCGCCAATCCCATCGCCACTCGCATCCAAAAATACTGAGGAGTTTCAATTCGCCGGCCTTCAATGTGTAATAGGTACCGATCGAAGATCGCCTGCAAACCTAAATACTTGAATTTATGATCGCGTTGCGGATCTATAGCATTGGCAATGGCTACTAGGTCGTAATCCCGTAAAGCTGGGTCGAGCCGACTGGCATTAATTCCATCAATGATGTAGTGCTCGAAGTGACTGCGGTATGCGTCTTCTACTTTGTCAAATTCCGGTGCTGCTCCCAACGCATCATTGTAAATCACCATCAGCATCAAACGGGAAGACACCGTGTCATAGGCGGGGTCTCGTTCAATACGGGAGCGGGAAGCGAGAATCATTGAACGATAGATTTCTGTACTGGAAATCCCATCGAATACCTGACGCATTACTTCTTCCAGTAAATCGTCAGCATTGCAAACTTCCTCCAACCCCTGACAGGCCATCATTAAACGACGGCGAACACGATTTTCATCAAAGGTAACTCTTGAACCGTCTTCCAAGGTAACATGAATTCGAGAGGTTTCTTCTGTTTCAATTTCACTCTCAGGAGCTCTCAATGCACGAACTTTTGCATGTTCGCTTCTATAAACGATGTAGCGACGGGCGATACGATAGTGCCCGCGTCGCATTAATTCCATCTCGACCAAGTCCTGGACTTTTTCCACTTCGATTCCATCGCTGGCCGTCGCCAAAGGCGCCATCTCAGCAAGGATCTCTTCAGTCATACGAGCGATTTCTTCGAGTGTTGCATCTTCCAGCGGTTGAGTCTCCGCGAGATTCAACTCTGCTCGAAAAGCATTGCTGATCGCCCGAGCAATCAGAGAGCCATCAAAGGGCACCATGCGTCCGTCTCTCTTACGAACATTCCATTCTGCCTGCGTACCTACCATTACCGTCACTCCTTCGTAGCGTTGATTTCCTATCATTGTCATTGCCTGTCAGGACGCCTTCGTAGCAACCTGTCACAGACAAAAGGAAGACTCTGCCTTCCTACTTGTACGAATTGATCTACATCATCAATTCGACCTCCACCGCACCGTAAATCCATGTGCTTGTCACTACAGTCAGACCAGTCAATCACTGGGCTGACTATTACAACCTGCAAGCATGGGACATAAACGCGAAAGCTTTCAACTCAGGTCCAACCTGAACGAAGCAACATTTATGCCTTACAGGGCAGCGTCTTTTCCTGGGTACGTGAGCTTTGAAGAGCAAAGCGGGATTCTAATTCGCGTTGCGATTAGAACAGACAGAACGACGAGATTCGTTTCTTAACGAGTCCGGCACATCCATTCACCAATTGCTCGAAAAACTCCAATACTAGAAAAGGGCGTGGGTTGCAACTTACTTGTATTCACCCAACAATCATCACACTGAACATGTGAACTACCTGGAAAACTTCCCGCCACTTGCGGGGCACTACACCTAGAAACGACCTTATTTTCAATCCTTGGTCTCGAGCAATCCATCTCAGTCCTCTCAAATCCTTGAGCAGGAACCACTTCTTGTTCGATCAATCCATGACTGAAAGCTCATTCCTTGCAGCTTTCCAATCCTTCACGTCTGGCTAGCCCGATCAACTTCCTTCGTCAAACCGACCAATCCTCGCTAGTTCTACAACGAACCAACGACCAGTGTGTCGAAACAATATATCGTAGTGGCAAACAAAGTCAACACAATATATTGTAGTTTCACCGATAGACGCACGCGTTTTTTTGAACCTCCCAAAAAAGCCGTCGCCAACCACGGTAAAACCCGCTAGCGAACCCCCGCTATCACGTGGCATGCTAGCATTTTAGGTGAGCCCTCAAGTGGTTGAGATGCTCGACCTGTTGTGATTATCGTCACCTCAAACCACAAGATGTAGTATTTGGCGCAATTTCCAAAAAAAAGGCAATAGCAATCCGACGAAAGTTTATAAACTGCTAGCAGGTAGCGATCTTGAGTCTCGAATTATGGCATATTCAGAGGGCGTGCTGGAACAAAAAAGGGGGCGGAGGAGGGCAAGAGCAGCAGAACCCCTAAACAAGATAAATAAATGACGGCTAAAACGCCGATTCTTTTGTTAGACCCTTGTTTTCCAAGGTTTATGTACGCGCGGGCACCAAGGCCAGCAACCTAGCTAGATGCTAATTAACGTGCTTGCTAATTAGTCCTACAATTGAAATTGAATCACGTCCATCCGATATTTTTCACGACCATCATAAAAAACAAGCAATGGCAACAGCGGAAGAAAATCCAACCCCACCTCCATTTTCGATCGGCGAAGCTCGAAAGATTGTTGGGGGCGGTCTGTTCAAGCACAACGCACTGATTTACTGGACCGATTTTGTGGTCTGTTGGGTTATTGGGTTTTACGCCTATGCGCACGCCCGCACCTACGCTGCCAAAATCTATCTATCTGACTTTGAACAGAACTGGAAGATGGACGGGATCGCGATCCCCGAATCTAATTCGATGCTTTGGGCATGCTATATCGGCACGACCCTTATCGCTTGCTTGTTCTACTACCGCATCGCTATGTTCATTCACGAAATCGTGCATATGAGGGGGCGTAACCTGCTAATCTTTCGATTCGTCTGGCATGTTCTCTGTGGCATCCCGTTCTTGATTCCATCCTTTGTCTACCATACCCATCTGGACCACCATCGCAGTAAGCACTATGGGACCGAGCGTGATGGAGAATACCTTCCGCTTGGCCAGAGACATCCATGGCAGATCATTGCCTTTCTACTACATCCGTTTGTTGTACCGCCCCTGGTGTTCATACGCTTTCTGTTTTTCACACCAATTGCATGGAGCATCCCCAGCTTCCGACTGTTTGTCCATCAACGCTGTTCGTCGATGATTATCGATCCATTCTACATCCGCCCTTCCGAACCCGCACCGGCACGTCGACGAATGGCCGTCCAGGAACTCTTCTGTTTTCTCTGGTTGCTGTTGCTTGTAAGTGTGGTTTTCTTCACCAGAGGCACCCTGCCATGGCCTTTCCTTATTCAGTCCTACACCACGGCGGTCATCCTCCTAACACTCAATGCTTTACGCACACTAGGTGCTCATCGTTGGTCCAATTCCGAAGGCCAAATGACTTTTGAAGAGCAGTTACTGGATTCAGTCAATTACCCTGACAATCCAATCCTAGGTGAACTATGGGCTCCAGTAGGCTTACGCTATCACGCCTTACACCATCTATTCCCAGGCATTCCGTATCACAATCTCGGGACTGCCCACCGGAAATTAGTTGCTAATCTTCCAGCCGAAAACATATACAATCAAACCGGTGCAAGCACACTCAACGGAGCGTTGCGAGATTTATGGCAGCGTGCCAAAAACTCCACTGCGACCAAGAGTAGCCCAGAGAATTCATAAACCCGTTCACTTCACCTAACTCAGGCTCGACCAACTTAAAGAGCACACGGAGAAAAAACGATGTCACTCAAATTCATTGCCCGAAAGACACAACCGCTGCTGGCGGCTATGTTCGTTGTTGCATTGACATCCAGTCTACTATCAGGACAGGCCCCAGACCTCGAGAAAGGCCGGCCTCCTCAGGCCAAGCCACGCATTACCAATAGCCTGGGAATGACGATGGCCACAATCGATGCGGGCGTTTTTCAAATGGGCGCACCTGAATATGTCGTTCAGGTTGCTTTGGATGGCAGCCGATTTCGCTCGGGACAAATCTTTATGGTTGATGATTCGACGGGCAAAAGCGCTCGTTTTGAACTCATCGATGCAGACACCAAAGCAACAGCCCGACTCTACACACCTGTCCCGTTTAGCAGTGGAGTAGCAACAAATACTCCCTCCAGCCCGGAACAAATTGCTGCCAGCATTGCGACAGCTATCAATGCACAGACCGATGCTGGAAAGCTTGAAATCACCGTCAACGTGCAAGGAGCCTTTTTGAACTTCGTCGGCATCGGCCTATTTAGCGCGGGACGCATCAACACCGACAATGACAATCGAGTAATCGTGCGCAAACCAGATCCTTACGCCAACAATGACGAGCGACCACAACATCGAGTCGAACTCACCAAACCTTTTCACATCGGCGTTACCGAAGTTACGCAGGAACAGTGGCAAGCAGTCATGGGCTCCAACCCAAGTGACTCGAAGAATCCATACTTGCCGGTAAACAACATTTCCTATGGAGATGCAAAAGCCTTCTGTGCAAAGCTTTCCACGCTTCCGGAAGAAATTTCCGCTGGACGCTCCTATCGATTACCAACTGAAGCGGAGTGGGAATATGTATGTCGAGCAGGCACGCGTACCGCTTACAACTACGGCGACTCCTTCGACAATACAGAGATTGACTTAGGGCAAGTCCTCAGCGAATACGCCTGGTTCAAAGCCAACTCCGATGCCCCGCAAATCGTTGCAGGAAAGCAACCGAATCAGTGGGGTCTCTACGATCTCTACGGAAATGTGGCTGAATGGTGCGAGGACGTCTACTTGCCCAGTTACTACGGAGACAATCCTCCCGGTCAGGACCCTACGGGCCCAGCTACCGGAAGCTTGCGTATATTACGAGGTGGAAGTTATATGTCTCAGCCTTCTTCGTGCCGCTCCAGCTACCGGGGAAATGCAAATCAATTAATACGTAGTCGACAAAACGGCCTGCGAATTGTTTGCATCCAAAAATAGCTGACGCTCGCCGGCGAATCACTTTCGACAACTGTAGAAAATAGCCGGTGGGACATTCCGCCACACGACAGGACTAACAGAGACTTCAGAAAACGTATCCTTCAGGCGTTTACGAAATCGTTTCGCATTCTGTAGAGGCAAACCGTGCACATAAGCAAACGTCACGAACTGCCCACGATCAGCCAAAACGCTCAAGGTGGCATTCATCAATTCTTCCTGCAGTGGTTCAGGAAATGCCGTCCACGGTAAACCGCTAACGATAGCATCAACGACATCGACCTGCTCCCGATCACAAATTGCCCGAATATCACTTACCGATTCATTGAACACTTCCAATTCGGGAAGCTTTTGCTGCAACACGGGGATGAATTGATCATTTAACTCAACAGCGAACAGACGCTGATGCGGCTCAATACGCTTAAGCAAATGTCTGGAAATCGCCCCCGTTCCCGGGCCATACTCCACCACGTTCGTCAGGGTATCCCAGGATATTTGGTCTAACATCGCATTGGCCAGATATCGCGAACTAGGCGCCACAGCCCCCACTTTATTGGGGGATTTAAGAAACTGGCGAAAAATGGTTCGGGCTTTAAGCATGAGCGTATTTTAGAGGGGTTTTGTCCAAAACAATAGTACGCTTGAAGTGAATCTAAAGTACGCTTGAAGTGAATCTAAGCAACGTATCTCATCGCTGGGCTTGCTATCTGAGTGGCATGTTTCATAATATTAAGACGCTGAAAAAACCGATAAACACTACAAGTAACCAACGAACCAGCCGTACAGCAGGAACCACACTATGTTAACGATTTATGGAAAATCAAAAGGCAAACAAGGCTATTGTGATGGAATGCAACGTCGTGACTTCCTCAAGATCGGGGGAATGGCCATGGGCGGACTTTCGATGGCCAACATGTACGATGCCGACCTGCAGGCAAAGACCGGTTCAAATCACAAAGCGATCATAAACATTTACATGCCTGGCGGCCCTTCTCACATCGACCTGTGGGATCTCAAGCCTGACGCCCCTAGTGAAATCCGTGGTGAGTTTCGCCCCATCAAGACAAATGTTCCGGGGATCGAGATCTGTGAGCATTTCCCACAGATGGCCAAGATGATGGATAAGTTTATTCCGATTCGCTCGATCAGCGATGCCGATGGACGACATGATGCCTACCAATGCATGACGGGCTGGAAATTCGGCGAACGTGGCCCACGTGAAGGTCGTCCCAACTGGGGATCGTGGGTCTCTCACCTTCAAGGTAACGTCAACAATGCCGTACCTGCCAATGTGTCGTTAATGTACCCCACCGGCAATCGGACCTGGGGAGAAACACAAATGGGTGGGATTCTAGGAGTCAAGCATTCCCCCTTCGGGCTGGTTGAAAAAGATCCGATGAAAGACCCTAGCAATATGGTCTTACAGGGCATCACTCTGGATCGCCTCAGTGATCGGGAAAAATTGCGCTCAGCCTTCGACACCTTCCGTCGTGATGTTGATAACTCAGGTGTCGCCGATGGCATGGATGTCTATCACCAACAGGCATTAGGGATTCTAACTACGAGCCAATTAGTGGATGCTCTTGACCTTAGCCAGGAGGACCCTAAAGTCCTTGCTCGTTACGGTGAAAACGATCCGTCTTACCAACGTGACGGTGCCCCTAAGATGATCCAAAATTTCTGTATCGCTCGTCGACTAGTTGAAGCTGGTGCCCGTGTTGTCTCGCTCAACTATAGTCGTTGGGACTGGCATGGCGGTGACGGCATGAACTTCCCTCGTTCGCGTCAGGAATTCCCTAAACTCGACCAGGGTCTAGCTGCCTTGGTAACCGACCTACACGAACGTGGCTTAGATCGCTACGTATCCGTTGTGGTCTGGGGAGAATTCGGACGAACTCCTAAGATCAACAAAAACAACAGTCGTGATCACTGGCCACGCGTCAGCTGTGCAATGCTTGCCGGAGGTGGCATGAAAACCGGTCAGGTTATCGGCGCTACAAATAAATACGGAGAACACGCAACCGAACGACCTGTGAAATTCCAGGAAGTCTTTGCCACACTCTACAAAAACGTTGGCATTGATAGTTCTAAGGTTCGTTTCTTCGATAAGACCGGTACTCCGCAGTATATGGTACGTGAAGGCATCGAGCCCATTCACGAGATTATCTAACGTCGGCCGCCTGTCCATCGCGATCACTTGCTTACCTTGACTGGCTTCCACATGGACCTAATCATTCGCAACGGAACCGTCATCGACGGTACGGGACAACCACGATTTCAAGCTGACGTCGGTGTCAAAAACGGAATGATTATCGAGGTAGGCGTCCTCATGGACGTCACCGCATCCGAGGAATTCGATGCGACGGGAAAGATTGTTTGCCCGGGATTCATCGATGTTCACAATCATAGTGACGGCTGGCTGTTGCGTGACGGTCACCAAACCTGCAAAACCCAGCAGGGGTTCACCACGGAAATCATCATGTCTGATGGCATTTCCTATGCCCCTGTTTCCAGCCTAAACTGGCGAGACTGGATCTACTACCTCCGCGGCCTGAATGGACTTCGCATGCAGGACTACACTGGCTGGGAGTCGCTTGACGACTACCTGCAGATTCTTGCAACAACCAGTGTCCAAAACTTCGCAGCTCAGATCCCCTACGCAAACCTCCGTACTCTGGTGCACGACTTTAGCCGAGGGCCACTCGATGACTCTCAAATCACCCGCATGAAACAGCTCGTCGAAGAATGTCTTGATGTTGGCGCTGTCGCACTTTCCACCGGACTGGATTACATCGCACAATGCCACAGTCCTACCAGCGAACTAATCCACGCCTGTCTCCCGATGGCCGGCCTCAACAAACCGTATGTCACTCACATTCGTTATAAGTCAGGTCTGCTTGAAGGCATCAAAGAAGCTATTGAAATCGGACGCCAGGCAAGTGTTCCCGTCCACATTTCCCACCTCAAGTGCCAACCACCCTTTCACCCAGAGCAGGTTTTTGAATTAATTGAAGAAGCCTGTGCTGAAGGCATTCCCACAACCTTTGATGTTTACCCATACCAACCGGGCAGTACCATGCTGAACTACTTACTGCCATATGAAGTTTGGGAAGACGGACCACTGGCCGCCACAGGGAAACTGGCTCTCGCAGACATCCGACAGAAAGTCAGACACTCCTTCCATTCATACCGACTTGATTTGGATCACGTCCTAATGGCTTGGTCGCCATCTGCGGATCATATTCAGGACTGGGGAAAAACGTTGGCGCAGATCGTTGAAGAAAGCGGTAAGGACGCCGTCGAAGCTTTAACCGACCTACTCCTCGATGAACACCTCGGAGTCCTATGTGTTATGGACGAAGGCGACGACAAACTGGTCGAGCCCTTCGTAGCACACCCTCGTTGCATGATGGGAACTGACGCGATTTATCAACCTGGAGGTAATGTACATCCCCGTGCCTTCGGCAGTGCCGGACGCTGGCTAGGATCATTTGTCCGTAATGCCAAACTTTTCACGCTCGAAGAAGCGATTCGTAAAATGACTTCACTCAGTGCGGATACATTTGGGTTAAAGGGTAGGGGACGTTTAAAGGCAAACGCCCATGCGGATATCGTTATCTTCGACGAGAACAATATCCAAGATCATGCTAGATTTGGGGATCCACAACATGCCTGCTCTGGAATCGACCAAGTCTTCATTAATGGAAACAGAGTGATCCAGGATTCCAAACCAATTGAATTTTCCTCCTCATCCCAAACGCCTCCCGGCCAACGCCTGTAAACCGGAGCTCACCTCAACTTCAACGAAATCCCTTATGCCTACCTATGTTTATGAAGTCGTCGAGAATGGCCAGCCGACTGGAGAACGATTTGAAGTCGTTCAATCGATGTCTGATGAACCGCTTACAAAACATCCCGAATCCGGCAAGCCTGTCCGCCGCGTGATCCTTCCTCCTCATATCGGCGGTAAATACTCCGACGGAGCGATGAATCGCTCGATGGCCAATGACGGTAAACTCGACAAACTTGGCTTCACTAAGTACGTCAAAAGCGGCGACGGCACGTATGAAAAAGCTTTCGGCAGCGGCCCCAAGAATATTCAAAAGTAGTAGATTTATTGACCGCTAGAATGATCCTGAGCGGATATTTTCACCTTTTCTCCATTCAACGATCTAATACTATGTTGTTCTCGTATAAGATAAGAGTACTGAACGGAACTCTATTTACTCTCCTAAACCACCTTAGACAGAGACGCTATATCATGAGCTTGATCACCAAAACACTTACCATGCTGGCAGTAGCCGCGCTAGTTCTGTCGTCGATCTCCAACGCTGTTGCTGACGATGCCCACTACAAAGGCTGGACTCGAAGCTTCGAAGAAGCGAAAGAACTTGCCGCGAAAGAAGGAAAATCTATCCTGATGGAATTCACTGGCTCGGACTGGTGTCCGCCCTGTAAAGCACTTCACAAGAACGTGCTTAGTCAGGACGCATTTCAAACCGTTAAAGAAGATTACATCCTACTAGTTCTCGACAACCCGCGCGACAAATCGCTTGTCACACCTGCCGAGCAAGAACAATACAAACAGCTTTCCGGCAAATTCCAGGTTCAGGGCGTACCTTCCATCTTCCTGGCTGATGCGAAGGGACGTCCATTCCATTTCCAATCCGGATATGGCGGTCAGAAAGCAGAGCAATGGGTTGCGGACATTCGTGCCAAGAAAGAAACTTTAGACAAACGCAATGCCGCATTCGAAAAAGCCGAATCCGCCACAGGTGTGGAAAAAGCCAAGGCATTGGATGAAGCTATAAGCATTGTCGATGCGAAAGTTGCCGTGGCATTCTATGGAGATTCTGTCGACCAAATCCTTGAACTCGATGCGGATGGACTAGGCGAAAAATATGCCGCCATCAAGCGTGCCGTTGAGTTTGAAGAGACTCTTGGTACTTTAACAGCCAAGAAACTCGATGCTGATAAACTCTCCAGTGAATTAGATGCCCTCCTCGAAAAGACTAAGCCGGCGGCTGAGCAAGGACAGATGGCACTGTTCATGCGTTCCCAGCGACTATTTGGAGCAGGTAACAAACCCGCTGCTAAAGTCCTATTGCTCGCAGCTCAAAAACTCGATCCAGAGTCGCGAGTCGGCCAGCAGATTCCTCAGATTCTTGAGAACTTTTTCAAAGACTAACTTAAGACCGAGCATTCGAAAAGAAAATAGCTGGAGTATTAATACTCCAGCTATTTTTATGTACATGAATCATTGCCAAAACACCGACTCTTGCTAATTACCCTGTGTAGAGTTTTTCCATCACCTTGCCATTGTTGAGATGCATGGGGCGGTTTTCTCGGTCACGGATAATACTTGCTGGATCAATACCCAAGGTTGAATAAATGGTGGCTCCAATATCATTCGGGTGATATGGAGTGGTTTCCGGATGTCCGGCATGTTTATCGGATTTCCCAATCACCTGTCCTCCACGTACACCACCACCGATAAAGATTCCACTGTATCCGGATGCCCAATGGTCGCGCCCCGGATTCTTATTGATCGTTGGAGTTCGCCCGAATTCTCCGACCACAACGATCAGCACATCGTCTAGCATATTACGTTGCTCTAAATCATCTATCAATGCCGAAACACCGTGGTCAATCCCAGGCAACAGCTTGTTTTTGAGCCGCGGGAAGTTGTCTGAGTGAGTATCCCAAGACTGGACGATACCCATATTACATTGGACGTAGGGAACACCATGCTCGACCAATCTTCGAGCGAGTATTAATGTCTGGCCATATTCTGAACGTCCATATTTGTCTCGTAACTCGTCGCTTTCCGCGCGAATATCAAATGCCTTTGCAATATTGGGCGAGGTCAGAAGATTGAGAGCCTCTTCCTGCTGGCTGGTGAACTGAATTCCACGAGCAAACTGGTCGAGCCGTTTTTGTTGATGATTCAATTCCTTCAAAATCCCAACTCGGTTACTCAGGCGACTGGTGGTTATCCCATCCATCATCTGAATACCATGTACTTTGAATTCCTCACTATTGGGATCGGAATTCACCTGCCAGGGATCGTACTTAGGTCCAAGGAATCCTGCATGTTGCCCGGGCCAGGTTAACGGGCCTTCGATCAATGGGCGGGGAAGGGTAACCTGACAAGGCATGCCGTTGGTCGTTGGATTTAACAATTTGATCCCGCCACCAAAGCTGGGGCGGTCGAGCCTTGATAATTCCTTGTCTTCATTCGCATTCCCACGGAAGACCTGTGGCTCACCGGTCAGTGTGTTGTGCGTACCCGACAAATGCCGGTTGTCCGGATGAGAAAACGATCGCACGACTGCGATCTTATCTGTGCGATCGGCTAGCTTCGGAAGATGTTCTCCAAACAGTACACCCGGGATCTTTGTTTGGATCGTATTGAATTCGCCGCGAATATGGGCAGGGGCACCCGGCTTCGGATCAAAGGTCTCCAATTGGCTCCCGCCACCGGTTTGAAAAACCAGAATGACTGACTTTCCCTGCCTCCGCTTATCGGCAGCCCGAAGCAGAGCCGGAAGTGTCAATCCTAAGAAGCTTGAGCAACCAACTTGTAATAGGTCTCTGCGATCAATACGGCTAAATGACACAATTCGTCCTTAACTTGGAATGATTTAACATAAAACCATTATGGCATAACTTGATTTCTAATGACAATCACAAATTTATGTTCCCCTCTTTACTATCCTTCGGATCAATCGAGTAATAGAATTATATTTTTCGATACCAACTTTATCATCTCGGAATGTCAATATGAAATCACCTAATCTAATAACAGCCACGTTATTGCTTGTTTTGAGCTTTGTCACGGGCGTCCACGCGGAAGTCACTCTTCCGTCCATCCTTGGAAGCCATATGGTGCTACAAAGAGAAACTCCAATTACTCTTTGGGGCTGGGACGACGGTGGCCAAAAAGTTACGGTGCAATTAGGAAGCGACTCCGCTTCCTCTGTAGCCGATGATTCAGGACTTTGGATGGTTGAATTAAAACCATTGAAAGCTGGAGGACCGCACAAAATAAGTATTTCCGGTTCCACTGACATCACACTAGAGGACGTGCTTATCGGTGAAGTTTGGCTCTGTTCCGGGCAATCCAATATGGAATGGCGAGTGAGCCAATCACTCAACCCCCAAGAAGAAATCAAGAACGGCAACCACCCTAACATTCGCCATATTAAGTTTCCACATCGCCCAAGTGACAAGCCCGAAGACAATATCAAGTCCGAGGGATGGCAGCCGGCGACCTCACAAACCGTCGCCCAATTCACTGCTGTTGGTTACTTTTTTGGACGCAAGCTACAGGCTGACCTTGATGTCCCCATCGGGCTAATCGGATCCAACTGGGGTGGAACTCGCATTGAACCATGGACTCCACCTGTCGGTTTTAAATCAGTACCAGCACTAAAGGATATTGCGGAAAACCTAGATAAATATCCCACGAAGAATGGGAATGGAGCAATCAATCACCAAACTCCACTAGCCTTGTACAATGGCATGATCCACAATTTCCGACACCTAAAGTTCAGAGGGGCTATTTGGTATCAGGGAGAATCTAACCGAGGTGAGGGCATGCTCTATCATGAAAAAATGAAGGCGCTTATTCAAGGCTGGCGAACTGTATTCAAAAACCCTGACATGCCTTTCTATTTTGTTCAACTCGCTCCCTATACTTACCGTGGTAGTGAACTCGCTTTGCCCGAAATCTGGGAAGCCCAGGAAGCAACCCTGGCCCTTCCGAATACTGGAATGGCGGTTACCACCGACATCTCCAATCTGAAAGATATCCACCCTAAAAACAAGCAGGATGTTGGTCTTCGGCTAGCACTTTGGGCATTGGCTAAAACTTATGGGAAGGAAGATTTGGTTTACTCCGGACCTCTCTATAAAAGCCACAAAGTAGTTGGGACGTCCATAGAAATCTCTTTTCACCATACTGCTGGGAGTCTGGCTTCGAATGACGGAAAACCTTTAAATCATTTCCAGATTGCCGGAAGCGATGGAGAATTCAAACCGGCTGTCGCTAAGATTCAGGGAGACAAGGTCATTGTCGCCTCCGATGGAATCGCGAACCCTGTTCATGTCCGATTCGGATGGCATCAACTAGCGGAACCTAATCTAGTCAACGCGAAGGGACTGCCCACCTCTCCTTTCCGCACTGACAAATAACACCTGCCTGATACGATTTAATCAACAAGGCTTTCATTCCCTGCTATTCTTTAGACGTGGGAGTGAAAGCCTCGTTTTCCACCCCTTCAGCATTGTCTTTTTTGAGCAACAGTAAGTACTGGTCCGTCTCTACTGCCCAACTAAGCCAGCTTCTCTGCCCGATGACACTCCAACCTTTTCTTGGCCGATGAGCCAAGGCATATGTAGCAAGCCCTCGCCAACTACGTGTTAAGTCCCCTTCACGCTGTCGGCTCGCGTAGTCTTCGGAAGTTCGTAGCCAACCATTCAGATCCATTCCCACGTCAATATCCTGAGGCCGCAGGCCCTCTTCTGACAACCACTGGTGCATTTGCAAGTTTCTTTGGTGATTGAAGGCCAGCCAGTCATGAGTAAAGGTCATGCTGATGTATCCTATGGCGAATATGGCAAGCCAGACCAGAGTGGCTGACGCACGTCCCAGGCGTCGGAAGCCCTCTAGAGCCGGACTCGTCCCGACCCAGATGACGGCCGGTACAAATAAAACCAGCCAATGTCGATCCACGATATTCTCCACAACCGCCAATAGAGAAAGGGAAACCAAAATACAAAATAAGAGAATCCCCGTTCGCCATGGCCCAATCCCAAAGGACGAAACCCCACTTTCACGCCGTTGGCCTCCTGAAAATCCCAAAGCAACACAAACAGCCAGAGAAAGAATACTCATTAGCGTCAAGATCTGCCAAATCAAAGGTATCCACTTCACATCACCCAAATAAGTCCAACTTCCGTCGGGGTGTGGAGGATCAGCAAACAAAACCGGACCGAGGTGCGCATTATGCAAAAAGTACCCCACAGATTGGGTGATATATGTCCTGCCTCCGGTTGCCACAAAGACGCCTGCCCAAAGCAAACAAACCAAGCCAATCCACCAACGATTAATGAGTACTTCCTGCCGTTTGATCAGTTTCAGTACAACACTGGACGATATGGGCAACAACAACATCCCAAGCAATAATCCAGTGCCATAGAGATAGATTGCTATTTGCTTCAACCGTTCAAGATCAAACACCTTGATGAACAATGTACCCGTTCGAGATTCATTCCCAGGCACTAAACCAGCCCACTCGAAGACTAATAGAGAGATTGCTGGCACGCCTACCAATATCCCCAACCTAAGTAGCATCTGTCGTCTGGTCAGTGAAGCTCGGTTGGCCCAGAGTACGTATATCGGTACCACACCAATGATCGCATGAGTTTGACGGCACCAGAAAACCAGAGCCGTTAGCACGCTGCCCAAAATCAACGGACCAACTCGTCGACATTGATCGCTACAAATAAAGCACAACAGCGCATAGGTAACAAACATTAACGCAGTAACATCAGTCATAAATGTGAAGGTGTGTCCAAAAAACAGTGGACAAATCAATAAGCTGACTGAAGCCAGTATTGCGAATTGCAACCGCCCTCCTAACATCAGGACAACGAGCATTACGCCAACACAGGTTAGCCATCCGGCAACGGCCTGTGACAAGTGCAACGCTTCAAACGAGAACTCTTCCCACACGAAGAGCCACCCCCAGTAAACATGGGAAACGACACTGGCCGCCAGTTCTCCATGCTGAGAGACATGCTGATAACGTCCTTCCTCGGCAAGCACCTGCACACTGCGTCCATACAACCAGTCGTCATTATGGGGTGCGGCTGAATACTCCGAGAAAAGTGATCGTGAAACCAACCACGGCAAAGCCAGAAGAATACAGGCGATGAGGACCCCTCGTCGTTTTATCCGGTTAGGTTGATGCGAAATGGCGTGACTCCCTCGTACTTTTTCGGACATTAGCGAACCGCCTTCTTTTTGCCTGACATCGCCTTCTGGTCAATCAATTTCGCCACAGCCTGCAGCTGTCCTAGGTTCTCAAATCCTGTCAGAAATGCGCCCGGTCCTTTTTCTGACTGCTCTACTATCATAAATAACGCTACTAAGAGGTTTGAACAATCTGTGCTAGTATGGTTATTGGCTATTCAATGCCCGCACTCTACTACTGCCAGCTGGTTCGTTCAATATGAAAATAACCGATATCAAAACATACGTTGTTGGACTGGATCGCAACTTCATGTTTGTCGAAGTCCTTACCGACGAGGGCATCATCGGTCTGGGCGAAGCGGGACTCACATTCCGCGAAGATGCCCAGGTTGGGTTTATCGAAGCATTAAAACCCACTCTCATCGGTCAAGTGGCAACTCAAACGGAGCACCTTTGGCAGACTATGACTCGCTGTGGATTCTTTCCGGCCACCGGGGTAGGTGCTGCGGCCGTAAGTGCGATCGACATTGCTTTATGGGATATCAAAGCAAAGTCCTACGGAGTGCCGCTGTACGAATTGCTTGGCGGCCAGGTTCGAGAAAAGATCTACTCCTATACGCATATCCATGGGCTCACTCCTAAGGCTCTCGCTCAAGACGCTCGCGACAAGTATGACGCCGGTTGGAAGGTCGTGCGGTTTCAACCGCCTCATCACGATGGTGTATTTGAACCTCGTGTGGCCATTAAGAATACGATTAAACAAGTAGCAGCCATCCGCGAGCTCGTCGGAGATGAAATTGAGATCATCCTTGACGTCCATACGCGTCTGGATGTGAACGATGCGATTTCCCTATGTAATCAACTCGAGACATACAGCCTTTATTTCATCGAAGACCCGGTCCGAGTTGAGAACATTGCTGTGGTCGAGCGTCTACGGAATGCCACAAGTGTACCAATCGCGATTGGTGAGCAGTTCTCTTCCAAATGGGAGTTCGCGCCGCTCATCGAAAACAACTGGCTAGACTTTTGTCGAATGGATCTCTGTGTCGCAGGAGGTATCACTGAGGCCCGTAAAATTGCGGGTATGTGCGAATCTCACTACATCCCCATCTCTCCCCACAATCCACTCGGTCCTGTTGCTACGGCAGCTTGTGTTCACATGGATATGGCAACTAGTAATTTTGCTGTGCAGGAATGTGCACGGCCACCGGGCACAATCCTGCCGGAACTTTTTCCCAATCAAGTTACCTGGGAGGCTGGATACCTCTATGCGAATGATGCACCTGGGTTAGGTATCGAATTCAACGCCGAAGCTGCTGAGAAATACCCACCTGTCTCAGGAGATGCACCTCGCCTCCGTCGCGCCGATGGAAGCTATATAAATTGGTAAGTGAATAAATATTTACCGCGTTTACCCTTCGTAGTCCGGAGGACGTAGTCGGGTTTAATTATCTAATTGTTTAAACGTTCATTGGTTTCTCTGGCTCAGCTCGCCAAACACATGTTCAATATTCTCTTCGCGTTCCAGCACATCCACACCAGTCCACTTTTTGTACCACGAGATTTTGACTTCCTTTTTAATCTCCTCCAGAGTTCTCCCTTTCTTAATAAGGCCGGCAATTTCCTTACGAAGCTCGACGAAGTATCGCTGCTGTGTCTTGATCGTACTTAAGTCACCAAGCTCGCCGTGTCCGGGCGCCAACGTTTTGACAGGTAACTTCTTGATCTGATCGATCACATTGATCCAACTGGCCGTGTCACTATGACCGGTGAAATTAAACGCGCCATTCACAACACAGTCTCCAGTAAACAGAATTCCTTGGTTGGGCAGCCAGGCTACAGCATCCCCGCCAGTATGTGCGTGACCAAAATGAAGTAGTTCAACTCGCATTTCGCCGTCATCAAAGACCATTTTTCGCGGGAAGTAGACTTCTGGAAGTTTGTAATCCAAAGAACCATATTCATCCGGCTTCTCTTTTTTACTCGTTTCGAATCCCTCTAACCCCAGTGTCTGAAAGAGTGGTTTGGTTCGCTCTGATGCAATCGGCACTGCGCCAATCGCCTTATAGATGGCATTTCCGTCCGCATGATCTCCATGATGGTGAGTATCGAAAATATACTTAATAGGTTTGTCAGTCTGTTTTCGGATGAGCTCAATTACTTCCTCGGCCTGATTGGGGAAGTTGGCATCGATCACTAGAACAAAATCCTTGAAAATGATCCATCCCTGATTACATCCCAAGAACTCCGGTTCGGTTTGGCATTTGCGGAAAAACACTCCGGGCGCCAATTCATAGACTTTGGTTTCTTCCGGGACGACAGCATGTGAGAGATGGGACAATGACAATACTGTTACCAAACTCAAAAGGCTGGTTAACACTAATTTTCTGACTGATAACATCTATCACTCCTTCTCGCGTGTAAAAAGAACGCGAGTCGGTGGCCCCTGAATCTGACGCTCATTCATCTGCGGCATTGCACCATTTCTAATCCTTTTGAACGTTTGAATCAATTGCTTTGGATCGTCCGAGGAGAGAGAGACTGGAGAGTGTTGGAGTAATTGGTACGTCTCGTCAAGCTCTCCTGCGGTTCCATTCAAGTGTACTGAGCCACCGGCTAATCGCACTCGGCGTACTAAATCTTCTTCATATTCATCAAACCACTTCGGCCACAGCCGAATTGTCTTCACTCCGTGTTCCACAAATTGCTCAATCTCACGAGGATTACTAATTAGTCCTAATTGCTCCGCTTCCGGTAGTAACGCGCTGAACGTTTTGATGTGAGCCATACTACGAACTCCGACGATCATTCGCTCAGGCTCTCCATATTCCTTCACCTGCCGCACTACTTCATTACGATATTCATCACCGTACTCTTTAAGATCCAAAACGACATCAATTCGGCCCTTACAAAACTGGAGCACTTCCTTGAGAGTCGGTACGGTTTCGTGACGATATCGTCTGGCGAACCAACTACCTGCGTCAAGTGCTTTTATTTCAGCTAGTGACAACTCGTTGACTTTGCCTGTTCCGTTGGTGGTGCGATCGACGGTTGCATCATGCATCACAATCAATGCCCCATCTTTGGTTGTGCGGATATCGACCTCGACTGCCGTTGCGCCCACATCAATTGCTCTGGAAATAGCACTCAGAGTACATTCCGGACGCTCTGTACTTGCTCCTCGGTGTGCAATTACTTGCGAGACACCTTTGACCATCTCACGCATATAGTCTCGACGAGTCGCCTCCGTCTCAAACCCCTCAACTGGAGCGATGCAGTATATCAACAATAGGAGTGTGTTCATTTTTACTGAACCCTTTTTCCAAATAGCGTATAACGGTAAATAGTTATTATCATACCTATTGCCACTGAGTCTCGGCCATGTTTAATCGTTCTGCCTGTTGTTCTTTTGTATACACGACCACTTGGGCTGTTTGGACACTACTAATATCAGGCATTCCCATTCAAGCAGCTGAAGTTGAGCTGGACGGCCAGATATTCACAGTCGCGGACGGAATGACCGTCGAGCGGGTAGCAGGTCCCCCGTTGGTAAACCGACCAATTCACGCAGACTTTGACGAACAAGGCAGGCTCTACGTTCTGGACTCCAGCGGCTCTTCGGCTCGAGGCCCTGAACAACTCAAGGAGAAATCCCATCGAATCGTCCAGCTTACTGACACAGATAACGATGGAGTTTTCGATAAAAGCACTGTTTTTGCCGATAGATTCATGCTGCCGGAGGGAGCGTGCTGGCATGACGGCTCTTTGTACGTGGCCGCACCTCCTGAAATTTGGAAATTAACTGACGAGGACGAAGATGGCATCGCGGAAAAGCGTGAAGTCTGGTTTGACGGGACGACTCTGACCGGATGTGCCAATGATCTTCACGGCCCTTATTTAGGCCCAGACGGATTCCTTTATTGGGCCAAAGGGGCATTTGCAGAACAGTCGCATGATCTACTAAACGGTGACACACTTACGACTCGAGCAGCCCATCTATTTCGGCGACATCCATCGGGTGGTCCTATCGGAAATGTAATGACCGGTGGCATGGATAATCCGGTGGAAATTGTCTTCACTCCAGGTGGCGAACGAATTTTCACCACGACGTTTTTAGAACACCCTCAGGAAGGAAAGCGGGATGGCCTCATTCATGCAATCTATGGTGGCGTCTACGGTAAAGACCATGGAGTTCTAGTCGACCATCCGCGGACTGGAGAGTTGATGCCGGCGTTAGTTCATCAGGGTGCCTCGGCTCCCTGTGGTCTGGCCAGACTCGAGTCTTCCCAACTGGGAACTGATTACTCCACGAACGTCCTTTCCTGCTCGTTTAACAAACACCGAGTGTTTCGGCACAAGATCGGAAATCAGGGAGGCATGCTCACTAGTGAGAATTCTGAATTCCTTGTCAGTGACAGCCCGGATTTCCATCCAACGGACGTTTTTGAGGACGCAGACGGAAGTGTCTTGGTGATCAATACGGGTGGTTGGTACAAGATTTGTTGCCCAACCAGTCAATTCTATCGACCCGAGGTTTTAGGCGCGATCTATCGTGTCCGTAAGATCGGAAGTCACCATGAGAACGATGCTCGTGGAAAGACGATTGACTGGGGCCAGAAAAGCCCCGCTGAACTAGTATCGCTGCTGGCAGATAAACGATTTGCTGTCCGGAATCGTGCTCGCAAACGGTTAGGAGAATTAGGTGCGATTAGCGTCCCTGCATTGAAGGACGGACTCTCCAAACTTAAAAATGACCAGCAACGACTCCAAGTCGTTTGGGCTATGTGCCAAAACTCTTCAGCGGCTGCCCGCCAGGCGATTCACCTAGCGTTAGACGACAGTAACGAAACGGTGGTCCATGCCGCCTTACACTCTATCAGCCTGATGTTTGACAAGACCGCTGCCGAGGCAATCCGCCAACACTTCGCTAGCTTCTCAGCGTACAACCGACGTATCGCTGCAGAATGCCTTGGACGCATTGGCAATTCAGAGGATATTCCACTATTGCTCAACTCCCTGACAACTGAAACGGATCGAGCGTTGGAACACTCGATCATCTTCGCCTGTATTGAGCTTGGTGAAGTTGAGGCTATTCGTTCGCTACTTTCATCAACCAATGTCGCAACCGTCAGAGGGGCATTAATTGCGTTAGATCAAATCCCTGGGGACCATCTGGAATCCGATGATGCATTGGCAGCCATCGGAGCAGATAACCAGGCAATGCAAGATACTGGCTGGTGGTTACTCGATCATCATCCAACCTGGGCGGCGGGACTGACCGACTATTTCGAACGGGCGATCAAGCAAAACAACGTCCCGACCGATGCCAGGCAACAGCTGCAACAACGGCTTAATCACTACATCAACACTCCGGAAATCCTGACAATGGTTGGTCAGTTATTTCAAAGCAATGAGGCAAGCGTTGAGGCATTCCTCCTGTCTGCCATCAGTTCAACCAAGTTAACGACCATTCCTGAGTCTATTACCGACGGCATTTATCAATCGCTGCAAACCTCCAAGACCGACAACTTGCTGTTGGCGGTAAATGCGGCCCGAGCAATTCGTGGAGAAAAAGATCACCATCAGCTCGAGGCTCGTTTACTGAGCCTCTTTCAAGATTCTCAGAATCCTGCTGAGATTCGACTGGCTGCCTTAAATGCAATTCGGCCAACCGCCCGTCCACTCACAAGTAAGACCATCATTGAGATCCGTGATTATGCGGCCGCATCTCAACCTCTACAACTTCAATCTCTGGCGGTCGACGCATTAGTCAATTCACCGTGGCCTATTGAGCAGTGGCGTCAAATTGCAGCCGTCATGCCAACACTGGGATCGATGCACTTGCGCCCGGTCGTTACCACCTTAGTGAAGACACAGGACAATCAGACGATTCTCAATACTCTTGCTGCTTTAGAGCAGACGCCTACGGCGACCACTTTAAATCCAGAAGAAGTACGCAAGCTTTTTAGTCCTTTAGGAGAGCCCATTGCCAAGCTTGCTGAGCCGTTGGTCGACAGAATCGAATTAGAACACAAGTCTCGAATCGAACGCATCGATTCGCTGCTCACTAAAATCGACTCTGGGGATATTACGCGCGGCCAAAAGGTGTTTCATTCAGCCAAAGCAGCCTGTACTGCCTGCCATCGCATTGCATACCTCGGTGGGCGAGTGGGCCCGGATCTCACACGCATTGGCCAAATCCGTACGGAACGCGACCTACTAGAAGCGGTGCTGTTTCCCAGTGCCAGTTTTGTCCAAAGCTTCGAGCCTGTTTCTATCATCACTACCGATGGGCAGGTATACAGCGGGATCCAGCGAGACGACAATGGGCACACCCTCGTCTTACAACTTGATGCTCAAAAGAAAATTCGAATTCTCCATGCAGACATCGAGGAACAGCGTGCATCACCAACCTCTATTATGCCTGCAGGTCTGGATAAACATCTATCCGATCAGCAGCTCATCGATCTGATCAAATTCCTCAAAGCCAGTCAGTAACGCACACGAGTTTTGATCGGATGGCGTACCTGATCCTTCGGACCAAAACTTACAATTACCCACCTCCCTCGATTCGATTCGAGGGTCAAACTCCCCTGAAATGAGTCGCGTCGAGTGTGGATATGCCCCCAATGCTCGACACTCCCCACGACTTCCCAAGACAATTCCATCACCAGCTGCTTCCCCGTGTGTTGGTAATTTACATCCGTTACTTTCGTACTATGAACGGACATTATCGAACCACCTTGCTCAGCCATTTTGAGAGATTTCTCAAGGTGCATAAAGAGGCTGGATGAACTGAAAACCATTACCAAGTCGGCCAATTGGCGGTATCTTGCGCGGGGATCGTCCTGGTTCACTGAGGTATAGACCCGTTCAATTACAGCGTCCGCGATACGTAACGCGTCAGACGAATTCACTTTACGGTCTTTGATTGCAATCCGCACCGGGGCCAATCGTTCGTTCTTCGACTTGGGCAACTCATATTCGAATATTGGAGCATCCTCGACGAAGAAATGACCGAATGGTGTTTGTTTGCCCACAAAAACCGTCGACCGCAACATCGGAGCGTACTTATTGTAGGAGTTCCAATGCATTTTGATAGATTCAACTGGATACTCCTGTGGTTTATACACGGCAATTAGACCTATCCGTGCCTGATAGATACTGATCTTTTCCGGAGGCTTATTGAGAGCAAAATCACGGATATCCAAACCGAAGAAATTCACTCTCGCCAAGGTGGGCTCAACTTCCTCACCGTTGATCTCCACACGGTTCTTTAGTATCAAGTCAAATACCTGATCTGCTACCCGTTCCTGCTCCGAGACGGATAGAAAATCAGGATCCTCGCGTTCGATTCCAAACCACTCCTGGAGTGTTAAAACAGGAATCAAAATCTCATGTCGCAACTCCCGGCCCGACAAGTACAAAAAGGAATACAACGAGCTATAGCTGGCAATGCCAAGGCGATCCCGAAACTGACGTTGTTTGGCCTCTTTAAGAGCTGCCAGATCGGGGCGTTTGGTGGGGGGATTCTCCCAATCTAATTCCAGAGAATAAACCTGGCCGGAAACCAACTGCTTTGTTTTTTCCAGCAAGAATCCGTTTTGCAGAAACATGCAATCCATCGTCGCTGGTTGCAGTTCGCCAAATTCCTGAGACACCGTTAGATAATTCGGGTGAGCACCACTTTGCACTGCCCACTGATATGTAAGCCAGCGTGCCTTGAGCTCGGTTTGTAACACTCCCTCCGCCGGCACGGCGGTAACGTCAACTCCTTGATAGTTCAGGGGGATAGGTTTGCCGGTTTGATCCAAGAACTGCAGTCGTTGTTCAAGAAATGCACGGTGGCTGGCCGCCGCCTTTTTAATCTCGGACTCCTCGAATCGAAACTCTTTGTTAGCTTTCAATTCATAATAGAGCACCAGATCTTCGACGGTAATGGAGAGTTTGAATCTGCTTGAATCCTCTCTGACATCCAGCACCGCATCAGTTAATGAGACAGGGTGGGCATGGACTACACCTACCCAGCCCAAAAACAGGGCTGTCCATAAGAACGAACGCGAATCCAGAACTGAATTTAATCTACTCACCAGACTTCACCGTTATTGTTGATTCGATCCAGTCACGCACATCGATGCCGTCTGATTTAATATCAGCTCGAAGCAAATAATGCCCAGGTTTAGATGGCAACTTGATCATCGCACGCACGCCGGATAACGCCCCAGCTGGAACCTTAATTGCCTTCGTAACAGACATCAGCTCTGCACCTGGTGGCAGGCGAAATTGCACATCATAATCCCGCCGTTTACTCGAGTGATTCGTCAATATCACATTGAATTCATGAATCGTTCCAGATTTAACCTCTAAGCCATAGGGATACAGAGAAGCCCATTGTTCATCGATCGCGTAATTCGGGTCATCCCAGACAGTCAACGCTCGCATTGCTTCGACCCGAGTCTGAAACCCTCGTTCCAACGACTCCAATTCCTTGGCCGAGAATCGAAACACGTGAGGGATGTGCTCATTAATCAACCAGTAGTCTTCACCTAATTCTTTGATTTGGGATAGGCAATAGAGAAATCCATCGTTCTTATGCATCAGGTTTCGATTTAGCACGCAGTAATCATCCATTCCGGATGGGGAAAACGCGTCACCAATAAAAAACACTGGAGCCTGTCCAGGGCTCTCGACCAAAAGAGCGCCATGATAAAACGTCTGCCCCGGAAAGGCTCGAAACGTTAGTTTGAATTCATGAAACTCCATTACATCGCCATGCTGTTTTGAGACAACATCCCGAATAGGTGTATGATGCAAACAGGGCATGTGGTAATTCCCCGGATGCCGCAGTATGTCTACATAATGCTGTACCGCATACACGGGGCAATCGAATTCTTCACTTGCAGCCTGAACGGAATCCGTATGGTCATCATGGTAATGAGTGACGAAAATTCCATCGACCTTATTAATCACGCCTGTCTTTAGTAATTCCTTCACCCCCTGAATCACACCAGGATTGCCGCAGTCGATGAGTAAGCTATGGCCGGTTTCCGAAATGAGTAGTCGACTCGTGCCTTTCACCCAAATCCAATCCGGAGTGTCCTGATACGCAGAGTAGGGCATTAATGAAAATTTGGCATTTACTCCAAGCACTTGTTCAGCACAGATCCCCATGCGCTCCTCCTTGAAATACCAATTCAATGCACTGGTGCTTAGATAGGAACGATAGAGTTCTTTAATTCTGAATTCAAGTTTGTCCAATGCCTGTCGTGGTTTGGTGATGATCCGCCCTCGGGACGGCACTAGGATATCTGGGTCCAGTTGTTTCACTTTCTCAATGCTGTTTAGTAACGCTGCAAACCGACCTCCGTACCCGTGATAGCCACGGATGTTTGCTGATTCAATTGCATCTTGATAGCTATAGACATCCAGTATTTTCCCCATGCCGGCAATCAAGTCACCAGTAAACACAATACGTTGTCCATCTATTTCAGTCAGGTAAGAAATGCTCCCTCGCGTAAATCCCGGAGTTTCTAATACTGTGAGCTTTACTCCTCCTAGGTCCAGGTCATCACCTTCAGAGACCCACTTAGACACCTTTAATCCCTGAGCAAGGATTTTGGTGGATTGCTGAGCATAATCATGGAAGCGTCCCTGCTGAAACGCCTCCCAAAACAACTCTGGTGATTCAATCAATTCTCGCTCTGCCGCTGGAGCAATTACCTTTGCTCCCTGAGCGATTAAATCTTCTGCGGCCCAAACCACATCTCTGCGATGATGCGCCAGCAATACCCAATCGATATTCTCCAGTGGGTTATCAGCCCCACCATAAATAACAGCTGATTCACTGTCTCCGCGAATCACCACACTATTAACAGATCCGGTTGTTATCTCCATTCGACTGTGTCGTTTAGTTGCTAAAGCCTGACCGTTTAGACAAATAGCTAACAGAATCATACACGCAATAAACCGGAGAGAATGAAAGTAAGGCTGAGTTCGATTCATTAAAGGCATCCTTCTTTGCGAGAGAGTGTGACAACACTCTCCGAACACTTTTCTTGCAAACGGGGTAGCTAGTTGCTGAGGTATCTGTCGTGAATTCTACACAATTATCATGGCCATCGTGCCAAAATCAAATCAGCGTCAGTAGCGATGGCGCCGTCGACTCCAGTATCACCACCAGAATAATTGACAGCATCAGTGCACCACTTACCAGAATGCTGAGTTCGGTCAGCAAGAGACAATTGACCCTAAATCGCGAGCACCCAAGACACTGCATGGTTAACAAGTTTTGCTTTCTAAGTTGCAATGCCTGAACGATGGACGTCACGACCATTACAACTGCAATTACCGCAAGAATAGCAAACACGACATTCAGAACATGTCTAACCTGAAACACATAATCCATTAGCTTTTGAAATTCTTCCGAGGGAACTAGCACCTGCAAGTTCCGGTCGCCAATGTACTTTGCTTGCAACAAAGCACTAGCCTCATTGTGCATGGGCCAAATTGCTATAGAGGAAATACGATAATCATCCCGATTGCCGTGAAAGTGAACTTTGGAACGATTTTCTGCTGTTAGTCTCGTTTGAGAAGAAGAGGGAATGTGAATTCCATCAACTCCCTTTAAGAACGAATTACGATCAACCGCGGAACCGACATCGGAATCGTCGTGTAGATGACCATAACCATCAAGCACCCAAGCGGTTTCGAGCGAAATAAACACCGCGAAATCATCCGGGGAATCGGCTTTCTCTAATACCCCCACGATCTCTAATTCATAGGGCAACATATCTCCCAACCCGAATGGATTCGCCAAGTCGGTCTTGAGGCTGGTCGCCTCTGAAAGTGATTCGGCAATACCAGCACCGATAACACAAGTGCCAAGTGCGGCAAATGTCTGACCGGCCTTCAGAACCAGAGACTTGGCCGTCAAGTAAGTACTTGTCGTACCGACCACAGGCCACTTTCCCTGATTAGTCGAGTGATCAAGGTGTAACGGTGTCGCAACTAATTCCTCATTTCGGTCGATTGAATTGAATTCACCATAGGTCAGAGTTTGCTGCAACTCGCCTACGTAAAATTGTGACTTAAGCACTAAATCAAATCGATCACCTCGCGCCCCTAAGAGCAGGGGAGGGCTTTCGCTTCGTGAAGACAATTCCCTTTCATACTCTTTGGTAATGCGATTGGTCGCGATAGGCAGCGTGACCGACAGGCTGATAATGACAATTAGTGTCACGGACAGCTTCCATTGCGAACAAAGATAGGCCACAGCAAGTCGAATTATGGAGGACATAGCTTCTCCTCCACATTTATCTCGGTAAACGGAAGTACTTGCGAGAACCCCTTCACGCCATCTAGATTATGAGTCACTGCTACAATCGTGGCGTTCATATCTGTAGCATGTTCGAACAGTAACTCCCACACTCCCTCAGCATTATCCCGATCCAAATTAGCCGTAGGTTCGTCGGCCAAGATCAAAGTTGGCTCGCCGAGAATCGCTCGACACACCGCTACACGCTGCTGTTCGCCACGCGACAATTGAGTAACACAACGGCCGCCGTGCGTACTGAGCCCAATCCGTTGGATCAAGTCATCACATCGTTGGTTAATTTCAGTAGTCACGGGCCGCGATGACAACGTGAACGGAAGTAGGATGTTGTCCTTGAGGCTCAAGTATTCAATTAGCCTGAAGTCTTGAAACACAAACCCTAACGTCTCATTTCTATACCTACGTAAATCCGCTTCCGATTTTTCACTGAGTGACTCGCCAGCCACACAGATTTGCGACGACGGGAACAAATCCAAGGGAATAATTCCGGCCAACAGGTTAAGTAACGTAGTTTTCCCGCATCCACTCGCACCAGTAATCGCTGTATGCTGTCCCTCAGCAACATCTAGATGAGGTATTTCTAAACTGAAGGGACTCTCGGCATATCGGAATTTCAGATTGCGAATTTTTAGCATTCCATGATTTTAGCTCGCAAAGTGGCGCTCGCAAACTTACTCATCACCAATAGTACGCAAATGCCTAAGTTTTTAATAAAATGAGGGTTTAATGAGAGCACAGAATACTCCTATGTCCCTTTGTCAGGTTATCGTGTCATGACCGTACGTCGCTACGCTTTACTCTTTGCATGCTCGACATTTCTCGTTCCGACTAGCTTTATCACTGCTCAGGAAATCGACTTCAATAGAGATGTCCGACCGATTCTCTCAAACAACTGCTTTCAGTGTCACGGTCCGGACGCTGCCGCCCGCCAGGCCGATCTGCGACTCGATACTGCCGAAGGTATTTCTGAACAACGGGATCCACCGCTGCTAATCAAAGGAGACGCAACGACTGGAGAATTCTTACACCGGATTACAACCACCGATGCTGACTTGAAGATGCCCCCATCCGATTCGAATCGGGAGTTAACTCCTCAACAAATCGACATTCTTAAACGCTGGATTAGCGATGGAGCTGAATATTCCGTGCATTGGTCTTTTACTAAACCAGTCAAAGCAGCACTGCCCCAAGTCGCCCCTCAAAACATAATCCACAACGCGATCGACCAATTCATCCAGGCCAGACTTCATGAACAAGGGTACGAACCCTCCCCACCGGCTGACAAACGCACTTTAATTCGACGAGTTACCTTTGATCTTACAGGACTTCCTCCCACACCAGAGGAAGTGGAGGCATTTCTACAAGACGACTCCAAAGATGCCTACGAGAAAGTCGTTCGACGTTTACTCAAGTCCACCCGATACGGAGAGCATATGGCATGGGCCTGGCTAGAGGCAGCTCGTTATAGCGACACCAATGGCTATCAGGGAGACCGTACACGCAGTAGCTATTTTTGGCGAACATGGGTCATTGAAGCATTTAATAACAACAAACCGTTCGACGAATTTTCAGTCGAACAAATTGCCGGAGACCTTCTTGAATCCCCCAGCACCGAGCAATTGATTGCTACTGGATTTAACCGCAACCACCCGCTTAACGGAGAGGGCGGACGAATCGCAGAGGAAAATCGAGTGGAATATGTGTTTGACCGCACGGAAACCACTAGCACCGTTTGGATGGGGCTCACCGTCGGATGTGCTCGGTGTCACGACCACAAGTATGACCCCATAAGTCAACGCGAATACTATGAAATGTATGCCTACTTTAACAGTATCGAAGAATCAGGCCGAGTCGATGCCGGCGGCAACGCCAATCCTGTCATCAAGGTCCCCACGCTGGAACAGCGGGACCGAGTCGCTGAGCTTGAGCAGGCAATTCGTGAACAAACCCTAATCCGTACTCGGCCACTCGAGGAATTAACTGAGTCTCGTTCAACGTGGATCTCACAGTGGAAAACGGTATTGGCAGGGGACACATCTCAGTTTTGGAAAGTAATCCAACCGGAATCGGTCACCTCGAAAGAAGGAGCGACGACTCATGTGGAACCTCGTGGAACGGTCGTTATCAGCGGGAAGTTTCCAGACTACGATGATTACACCGTCACTTTACCGGTATCCGAAGGAACGCTCAGTGCAATTCGCCTGTCGGCTTTAACTAATGACTCACTACAGTACAGGGGTCCCGGTCGCAGTGCTAACTTTGTTCTCACCGGAGTCGAAATTTCGCTCAAAGCCGGAGACGCCGAACCAATCCCAGTGAAACTAAGTGATGCGAAGGCTGATTTTACGCAGAATGGATTTAATGTATCTGAGGCACTCGACCCGGAATCTAAAAGTGGATGGGCGGTATGGGACGGCGAAACGAAAACAGCCGTCGACCGACAAGCTATTTTCACGTTAGCAGAATCACTCGAAGTCCCCCGCGACTCCCAATTGGTTCTGTCGTTGCAGCACCGTTCGGAACATGCCAAGCACGTACTCGGCGCATTTACCATCGCAACGACTGGTTCACCGGAACCAACCCTGGAAGCAAAGACACTTCCACCAAGTGATGTAACAGCGATTTTGTCGGCACATGAATCTGACTGGAATGAAGCTCAAACAGCTACCGTCGCAGAATACCATCGCGCTTCAACCACCGAGTCCTTACAGGCAGTGGCGAAGGAACGGTTATTTTCAAGTGAGCACGATCGGTTGCGGGACAAATTCCAAGACACGATGGTTATGCGAGATCTAGCCACTCCGCGGGACACCAAAATTCTGGCCATTGGAAGATACGACAGCCCGCTCAACGATGAAAAACTAACGCCAGATATTATCTCCAGCGTGGCTCCAATACGGGATGACGCAGTGAAGAATCGGCTTGGTTTGGCAAACTGGATTATCTCTGACGACAACCCGCTCACCAGTCGCGTTACCGTCAATCGTTTCTGGCAGCAGTTCTTCGGAACAGGTCTCGTCAAAACGACCGAGGATTTCGGCTCACAGGGTGAATTGCCAAGTCATCCTCAACTGCTGGATTGGCTAGCTGTTGACTTCCAAGAACACAACTGGGATGTGAAGCGTCTGGTTTATCAGCTAGTGACGAGTGCCACGTATCGTCAGAGCTCCGCCATCCGCCCTGTGTTACAGGAAACTGACCCTTACAATCGTTTACTCGGCCGAGCCCCTCGATTTCGAATGGCGGCACATACGATTCGCGACAATGCCCTCGCCGTTTCTGGCTTACTAGTGGAAAAACTAGGTGGTCCTTCCGTAAAGCCCTACCAGCCACCGGGGCTATGGGCCGACTTCAGTTTTGGAAAAATAAAATACACCGAAGATTCGGGTGATGCACTTTACCGCCGTAGTCTCTATACCTTTTGGAGAAGATCTTTATCGCCTCCGAACATGTTCGATGAAGCCAATCGGCAAACCTGTGCGGTTCGCACAAGGCGAACCAACACACCTCTACACGCTTTGACTTTATTAAATGACAAAACTTACGTAGAAGCCGCGCGAGCGTTTGCTCAGAAACTCATCCTCGAATCCAAAGATGAAACGGCCCGATATAACAATGCCTTTTTACAGGCACTTTCTCGACCGCCGACGGAAGAGGAAATTGCTTTGATGCAAAACATTGTGGCTGTGTCGACAACGCACTATCAAGACAAACCGGAAGAAGCGGCCGAATTACTTAGCGTGGGAGCCAGTAAGCCCGATCCTTCCATCGACACTATTGAATTATCGGCATATACCAACCTCGCTAATATCATATTCAATACCGACGAATTTATAACCAAAGAATAACTACGATATGAATCCAATTGACCAACACAATCAGACCATTACTCGTCGGCATTTCTTCGGGAAAAGTAGCGTCGGGATTGGCACCGCTGCCTTAGCTAGCCTGCTCAACAATGGAGCATCGGGCGCGGAATTGCCAGGCATATCTCACTTTGCCCCAAAGGCCAAACGGGTCATTTACCTTTTCCAAAACGGAGCGCCAACTCACGTCGACCTATTTGATCATAAGCCTGACATGCAGCAGTACCGTGGAAGCGATCTTCCCGATTCCATCCAAAAAGGCCAGCGGCTTACCACGATGACTCAGGGCAAGGAACGCAAAGTACTTCCTACGCCGTGGAAATTCCGCCCCTACGGAGAATGTGGTACCTATATGTCGGAGCTTGTACCGCATATGGGCTCCATCGCTGATGACATTTGCCTGGTACGGTCAATGTATTCTGAAGCAATCAATCATGCACCTGCCATCACATTCCTCCTGACAGGATCTGAAATGCCCGGACGTCCGAGCATGGGAGCCTGGCTTTCCTACGGACTGGGAAGCGACAATCAGGATCTCCCTACTTTCTGTGCAATGACCAGCCGGGACAAAGAAGCCTCCTGCGGACAGATTTTTTACGAATGGTATTGGGGAGCTGGATTCTTACCCACTCATCATCAGGGAGTAAAATTCCGTGGAACAGGAGACCCCGTTTTGTATTTATCAAATCCAAAAGGGATTGATCGGGACTTGCGGAAGAAACTCCTGGGGCAACTGTCTAAATTCAATCAAATCAAACAGAAAGAGGTCGGTGATCCAGAAATACTCACCCGTATTTCCCAATACGAAATGGCTTACCGAATGCAAGCCTCCGTTCCTGAGCTTGCAGACATTTCGACTGAGTCACAGCATATTCTCGACATGTATGGTCCAGACGTAACTCGCAGAGGATCTTTTGCTCAGAATTGTTTGCTCGCAAGACGGCTAGCAGAGAAGGGAGTCCGTTTTATTCAATTGATGCATGCCGGCTGGGATCAACACAACAATCTCCCTACTCAACTTGCAGTACAGGCACGCGATACCGACCAACCCGCAGCTGGACTCGTGAAAGACCTTAAACAGCGCGGATTACTTGAGGACACCTTAGTAATCTGGGGAGGCGAATTTGGACGTACTCCCTTTGCCCAAGGCGATATGAACAACCAAAAGCAGCACGGGCGGGACCATCACCCTTATTGCTTTAGTTTGTGGATGGCCGGCGGTGGTATTAAAGGCGGCTCCACCTATGGTAAGTCAGACGACTTCTGTTACAACGTAGCGGAGAATGGTGTCCATGTTCACGATCTTCAGGCAACCATCCTCCATTTGTTAGGAATCAACCATGAGAGACTTACTTATCGATTCCAAGGTAGGGAATTCCGTCTCACGGATGTTCATGGTGACGTAATCAAACCGATCCTCGCCTAATCCGCCCCCACCTCACCTTTTATATGCAAGCACTCTTCCAATATGGCTGAACAACCAAACGTATTACTTCTAACAGCAGATCACTGGCCAGCCTCACTGCTGGGTGCAGCTGGCCATCCAGCCATCGAAACCCCGACTCTCGACAACCTTGCGAGAAACGGAATTCGCTTTACCAATGCCTACACAGAGTGTCCTGTTTGCATCCCTGCCAGAAGGACTCTGCTAACCGGAACAACGCCCAAGAGTCACGGTGACAGAACATTTCAGGTCGAAATGAAAATGCCCGATATCCCGACCATTGCCGACGTATTTAGTCAGCACGGATATCAAACCTATGCCTCAGGAAAACTTCACGTCTATCCTCCTCGTGCCCGTGCTGGATTTCATGATGTGCAGCTATGCGAAGAAGGACGCCCTCAGCTAGGCCCAACCGACGACTATGAAATCTATCTCGGCGAAGTCGGGCAAACCGGTAAACAATTCCTACACGGCATGAGCAACAATGACTATGTCGCTCGCCCCTGGCATTTGGACGAGGAGCATCATGCAACCAACTGGATCACGCGTGAAATGTGCCGGTTCATCCAAAGACGTGATCCTACAAAGCCTTCATTCTGGTATTGCTCATACACCCACCCACATCCGCCATTGGTTCCCCCGCAATGGTACCTGGATATATATAAAGACGCTGATATCCCGACTCCCTACCAAGGCACGTGGGAGACCTCGGCTGACACCATGCCCAAGTGGATGAATAATCGACTCATCCATACCGACCATATGACGGAAAAACAGATCACGTTTGCCCGACAGGCATTTTACGCGCTGTGCACTCATATTGATCATCAAATTCGCGTGGTATTGGGGACGATTCGTGAGGCCGGACTCTTGGATAACACCATCATTATGTTCTTAGCTGATCATGGTGACATGCTTGGCAACCATGGCTTGTTTGCGAAACGCATGTTTTATGAAGACTCCGCCTGCGTGCCGATGCTACTTGTCGGAACCAAAGGTGATACCCGGGTGAAGCCTGGCAGTACCGACGATCGACTTGTGGGATTACAAGATTGCATGCCAACTCTACTGGATCTTTGTGGCCTCGAAATCCCCGAAAGTGTCGACGGCCTTTCCATGGTTGCCGGTCAGCAGCGTGAGCACTTGTACGGGGAATACGGAGAGGGATTTGAGACTACCCGCATGATCCATAACCGCCGGTACAAACTCATCTACTATGCAGCCGGAAATCGTTTTCAATTATTTGATCTGGATACGGACCCGCAGGAGCTTACCGACCTGATTGAGTCGCCGGAACATCAAAACAACCGAGAGGAATTGACGGCACTACTATTACAGGAACTCTATGGAGCAGACCTGGAGTTGGTTACAGATGGGCAGCTCATCGGACTATCGCACCCACCAGCAGAATGGCCGGATCGCAATCTCTCGCTCCAACGCGGCACTCACTGGCCAGTCCCGAAACAGAACGGGTAGACATTTAGAAGTCGCTCGTTAACTCAGTAACGCTTGAGCCCAATTGTATCAATTGTTTAACCGGCTAAATGGTTAACTGGTTAAATGTTTTACTTGCTTACACACACCAACAGTTCTTTGCGTTGCGGGCCGGATTCATCAATTGCACGTAGAAAGATCTGGTTGCCGCTGAATGCCGGAGTTGCCATATGGCCAGTTCCCAGCTGATTTTTTGACACCAACTCAACGCCATCGGCCTGAGACTTAAAGACCCAAGTCGTTCCCGCTTCACTGCAAACGTAAATATGTCCGTTGGCAAGAATAGGACTCGCAGAAAAACCACCGGATAGTCGCTGTTTCCAAATTTCTTTGCCAGTCTGCTTATCCCACATATACCCAATACTATCGTCAGTTACCGTGAAGAGATGTTCGGGAAGAACCAGCATTGACGGAACATAGGTTCGAACGGTGTTCTTCCAAACCAAATCGCCAGAGCCATCCGCTTTCCAACACCAAGTTTCTCGTTTTGGATAGCCTCCACTACTGAAGATGAACTCACCATCCGTAGCCACATTGCCAACGACTTCTTCAGTTGTCCCTTCCTTTTGCCAGTTCACTTTCCCGGTCATCGGGTCATAGCTGGCAATTAAATTACAGCCGGCCATGAATATCTGATCTTTTCCGTTAATACGATAAATCACGGGAGAGACATAGTTGGGCAACTGCGGTCGACTTGTACGCCACAATTCCTCACCCGTCTTGGTGTCTAACGCGATTAATGCACCACCACCGGCACCTTTGTTATCAATCGCAACAATCGCCATGCCTTTATAGAGCAGGGGAGAGCAACCAAATCCCTGATGAGACTTAAAGCCATCGAAGTTATGCTCCCAAAGCTTCTGCCCGTCCAGATCGAGTGCCGAGGTCATGACTTTGAGATCTCTGAAAAAACTCACATATAGCCTCTCACCATCACAACTGACGCTTCCGGAGGCAAAGGAGTTTTTCTTATTGTTGTGGTCGAACTCACCCTGATGCATTAACGTATTCCAAATCAGCTCGCCCGTTGATTTCTCATAGCAAAGGACATGCTGAGTCTTTTTCGTTTCGTCTGCTGTGGTGAGATAAATCCGATCTCCAACCACAATGGGACTCGAGTGTCCTCGTCCAGGAATCTCCACTTTCCATTTCACATTGGTTTCATTATCCCACGACACCGGCGGACGGGCATTGGCTGGAGCGACACCATTATGATTCGGCCCTCTCCACCATCCCCAATCTGAATCCCCAAGATTAGGGAATCGTTCTTGCGCCGAGACGACACTAGCTAACAATACAACTAGAAAGGCTGCTTTGATCTTCATTCCGTATTACTTTCTTTGTGAAACGTCATTGAGGCACTTGGACTGATGCAACGACCGTCACAATCATTCATTAAAACCTTGGCTTACCGTCACCCGGGATTGGTTGGTTTTGACGAACGCCGCCGCGGGGAGCCCAGTTCTGATTGGGAACGTGAGCCTGCTTCATGTAAGCTGCCATTCGTTTTACCACGTCCGGATGAGTGTCCGCAATATTCCGAGCTTCTCCCAGGTCCTTGCTTAGGTCATAGAGTTCAATCGGGCCGGTGAACATGGGCATTCGAATCGCCTTCCAATTGCCTTCACGCACAGCTTGCTTGCTGCCCTGTTCATAAAACTCCCAATACAAGTAAGTATGCTCGGTTTGTTTTTTTGCATGTCCCTTCAAGATCGGAGCAATACTAACGGAGTCGACATTACTGGGCGTATCCACTCCGGCTAAATCACAAGCCGTTGACATCAGGTCTCCGAAATAGCCAATATGGTCAGAAATGATACCGCTCGGAGCGACTCCTGGCCAATGAGCAATCAATGGCACGCGAATTCCTCCTTCATAAAGATCACGTTTCATGCCTCGCAAGGGACCGTTCGGGTCAAACGTATCTGGGTTATGCCCACCTTCGTTATGATGTCCGTTATCACTGGTGAACATCACCACTGTGTTTTCTGCGATACCCAATTTCTTCAGCAGTGCATTCAACCGTCCAATATCACTATCCATGCGAGTAATCATCGCCGCCTGACCTTTATCCTGTTTCTTCCACGGCTTGTCTTTATAGATTCCATAATCCGGCACTTCCTGTCCATCGCCTGTGCCGCGTGTTCCTTCGTTATTGGCGTGCGGAATCGTCAATGCCAGATACAAAAAGAACGGGGCATCCTTACTTCGTTCGATAAATTTGACGGCTTCCTCCACGACAAGGTCGTGACTGTAGTCAACTCGTTTTGTCGCCCAGCCTCCTTCAAATCCTGCATAAGCTCGCCCGGACCCTTGAACCACATTACGCAACTGTTCCTTTTCTTTATTACGCCATAAAAACTCTGGGTAATAATTGTGAGCATGAACCTGATTGAGGTAGCCATAGAAGAAGTCAAAACCCTGGTCATTTGGAAGACCTGTATTTCTCTCAACTGCATCTCCCAGCCCCCACTTTCCACATAATGCCGTGGCGTATCCAGCTGCCTTCAGACGCTCGGCAACAGTCACATCCGAAGTTCGCAAGGTCTGAACGGACGGGTCGCCACCAGCATTACCCCGCACCCATGTATGGCCCATGTGCTGTCCGGTCATCAATACGCTTCGCGATGATGCGCACACCGTACACCCGGCATAAAAATTTCTAAATTGGATGCCGGATCTGGCCATTTGATCCAACACCGGAGTTTGGATCTTTTCCTGCCCATAGCAGCCCAGATCACCATAACCAAGGTCATCAGCCATAATAAAAATGATGTTAGGTTTATCTAGTGGCTCACGTGCTTGTAAGGAACAGGGAGCTAACAGTAACAGCAGTCCAAGAATAACTTTGAGTCTCATTAACGATTTCCAAATTCACTTTTATCGTAGGCATGGTTTGATGTTCCATAATCAGACCAACACCGCCATTCTAGAGGGGAGACTGGTTCGTTTGAAGAGTATGCAGTACGATCGGCATCCATCACATGTAAGCTACCCCAGGATTTATCACCTGATTCTGGCATTCAACCGTTCGCATCCCCTGCCATGAATAGGTATCCTAAAAGTAGTTTGTAACTCAGTCCTTTCCCGGGAGTCTTATCTCATGCGACGCTTTCACCTATTCGGATCCTGCCTGGCAATCCTACTAACCACGGCACTCTATTTTTCACAAGTAACAACCGCCGATGCTGAGACGAATGATATCGTTGCAATTCTTGCCAACGTTCAGGAAGGCGACACGGGAATTAAGCGAGTCGGACGAATGAGCTTTGCCCCTAATGGAGTGCTGCTTGTCGCCGACATCGGTACAGCAAGTGTAGTAGCCATTGACACGGGTGATACCGGACCGGTTAAAAAACTCAAAGCACGAGTCAATGACGTTGACAAAAAGATCGCCGCGGCTCTCGGTACAAACAAAGAAGGAATTAACATCGCGGACATGGCCGTGAATCCAGCCAGTGGAAAAATCTATGTCTCTGTTCAACGAAAAGCGGATGGACTTAACGCGATTATCACATTCGACCAAAACGGCAAACTCGCTCCTCTAAACCTCAAGGAAGCACGTTACGTACGCGTTCCCCTTCCGGTCGAGGATCAGAAGAAAATCGCTAACATTTCCGGAGTGGAATTCAGCAAGGACCGAGTCCTCGCTGCAGGGCAAAGCAATGAAGAATTCTCTAGCAGAATCTACTCGCTGCCTCTCCCGTTAACGCATGGCAAGTCCGGTGAAGTCTACAGTACCGAAACCTATCACGTAGCCCACGGTCGCTGGGAAACTCGAGCTCCGATTCAGTCATTCATCCCCTACCAGGAAGAGGGAGAGGATTACATCGTTGGCTCATTTGCGTGCACCCCGATCGCCAAATTCAAGATCAGTGACATCCAGAAAAATGCCCACATCAAAGGAACATCCGTGGTCGAACTGGGTAGTGGGAACCGACCTGTCGACATGTTCACTTACGAGAAAAACGGTAAGAAATGGTTGATCACCAATACGGATCGTTTCCACCATTCCCGTCGTCCTCTGGGACCAAGTCAGTACTGGGGAGTCCGAGTAAACATGGATTACTTGTCCGCCGACAAAACGAATGAAGAAGCCGCTCGTCGTGTTGTCACTCAGGAAAAAGGCCCGAACGGCATCGAGGTTGTAAAGGCATTATTCTTTGCCAAGCACGTTGCCAAACTAAGCAATGACGAAATGGTCATCCTTCGTGATAACGAAGGCGCTCTCGACCTTGAAGTTTCGGCGTTGCCTGAGTAGACGCAACATGAGTTTCAAACGGATCACACGAATCATCAGTGTCCTTGCGGCACTGATGATTCTTATTTTTAACGAGGGGTGCAATCATGCCCCTTCCGACGTAGCCGATGTACGCCCGGCGGCGGAAATTACGTCCGGTCCCATGATCGATTCTGTCTATGAGACGCATCCGCTCATTTCAGTTTCAATCTCAACCGTACATAACGAATTGAAGGACGATCAAATCTTACAATTCGGTGTCATCGACAGTGATACAAATGAGCTGACGCCGATACTTGGCAATTACCAACGCACCGAAGCCTTGCTGACTTTCACTCCCAGCTTCGCATTATTACCTGGAATAACTTATCAAGCACAGAATTTGGTGTCGAACACCCACACCAACTACTCCTTTGAACAAGCACATGCGACCACCCCCACTTTGGAGGTCAGGCCGAACTCTGACAACCTTCCTGCTAACCACCTGAAGTTTTATCTCTTTTTCTCCCAACCTATGCAGCAGGACACTCCTTGGGAGCATTGCAAATTATATGATGTCACGACCGGGAACTTCGTTGGTCGCCCATTCCGACATACCGATTTATGGAATCCCGATGGTAAGCGGTTGACCCTGTGGTTTCATCCCGGACGTCAAAAGACGGGAGTCAACCTAAATGTCGATCTAGGAGCCATTTTAGAAGAAGGTCACGAGTACGAATTACAAATCAGTGGACTCTGGCAATCACTGGAGGGCCAATCACTTGGTAAAGACTATCGACTGCCGTTCACCGCGACAAAAGCCGATCATATGCAACCGGATCCAAGCCAATGGGTATTAATCGCACCCGAATCAGGTACAAAACAACCGCTAACCATCGAATTCAACGAGCGTCTTGACTATGCGATGCTTCACAACCAACCGCTCACTGTAACTAGTGGCAATACGCCCATAGACTGTCAAATCGCACCAAACACAGATTCAACAAAACTCGAACTGACTCCCTCTGACAATTGGATCCCTGGCACTTACTCTCTCAACATCAACCCTCGTCTTGAGGATCTCGCGGGCAACAGTATTGAACGCCCTTTTGAAGTCGATATTCAACAAGTTAATGCAGAGCAATCCAAAACCACAACCATCACGTTTACTCTGGCCCCCTAACATGCCTTCTAACACTTTCAAGACCATCGGTGTGATTTCATTGTTCCTGACTTTGACAACAAATACATCGTGGGGCAAGCGTACATTGCGTACATAGGCAATGCCGTTCAACAATGCTTCTCCTTCCATTGCAAGAGCTACACCTGAATCCCTGCAGGTGGATCGACCGGAGGCAAAACAAATCGTTCTGACTGATAATGCGGGCAAACAACGCCTCATCATGAACATTGACGACCAGACCACTGTTCGGCTAAGTATCAACCGTCGAAATCAGTCTGCGAGATCCACGAGGTCAAAATCGTTTTTCTATCCCGACTCGCAAAGATGGCCAACCAACCATCTCGATGAGTAAAAATGCTCACGTCATTATTTCGACTGAGAAGAAGCAACCCAGGATGGTGCCTGGCCAAAGCGTGGAAAGCGCCGCGAAGTTCTTTTATTACGACGAAACTGAAAAATTGGTGGAACTCATCAAACGTCCACCTTCAACGGACGACGCCAATTCAAAGCCCCTGTGACAACGTGTGAGTTTTGCCGGACACGTTAGCCGGCAAAGACACTAATCGGCGAGGCGCCGGTTAACACGGCACGAACATCTGCGCAAACGGTGTCGACGACGCGACATTGTGCTTCTTCCGAAAATGCTCCGATATGAGGAGTAACGAGCACATTCTCTAAGTCGGCTAATCCACCGGGCTTGGGCGGTTCTGATTCACGAACATCCGTTGCAGCTGCTCGTAAATGCTCTGAAACCAACGCGTCGACAAGTGCCATTTCATCCACCACCTCTCCGCGAGAAGTGTTAATAAACACCGCTCCAGATTTCATTTGATTAAATTGTTCTACACCAAACAAGTGACGTGTATCAGGCATTAGCGGGACATGGCACGACACGTAGTCCGAAGCAGCCAATACTTCATCCAAGGGCAGCATCTCCACGTCTAACTCATGAACAACGGGAGTGGCGTGAGGAAGATACTTATCAAAGGCACATAACTTCATATCAAAGGCCTTGGCGCGACGAGCGACCATTTGGCCAATGCGTCCGAATCCGACCACCCCTAGTGTTTTCCCTGAGAGTTCTGTCCCTACGAACTGGCTTCTATTCCAGTTCCCCTCTTTAGTATCGTTGTTAGCCGAGGTTATAAACCGAGCGAGGTTAAGCATAAATCCCATTGCCAATTCGGCCACTGCTAGAGAATTTTCGCGAGGCGCATAACACACAGTAATATTTCGACTCACGGCTGCCTGAGTATCTACATTATCTAGGCCTGCGCCGGCTCTGGCGATCACCTTCAGATTTGGAGCTTGAGTTAACAGAGCTTCGTTGATCTGCGTTTGATTCCGGACGATGATGGCGCGAGCCTCTGACACCGCCTGCGTCAAAGCCTCGACATCGTTCCATAAGGAATCATTCCAATGCACGTCAAAGTCTGACATCAAGGCATCCATCGATGGACCTTGAATATTCTCAGAGACAATTATATCTGCCATTTACACTACCTCTTCTCTATTACCCGTCCGAGCGGATTTCATCAGAGCATCGACTACACGTTGATTATCCAGCGAGCGTTGGGGCCAAAATTCGGACAAGTTCCCTGAGCGAATCAGCCTCACCAATGATTCCACCATACAGGTTTCTTGAACTACACTTTGGCAATCATGAACGGTCGCTACTCCCTCATCGTCATGTATCCAAAAACGCTGTTTTTCAATATCCCAGGGAGAGAGAAAATCGTCGCACACCAGATTCCCTGACTCACCCACCACTTCCATCCATTTCCGACGAGTTAAGTCGTAACCACAATCAAACGACGCCATTCGGTTGTCCGAAAACCACATTAGCGCCGTTGCGTTGTTGTCCACTCCTCGATGATACGTCGCTGTTGCATATACGTGAGTAGGTACTGCGTCAAAGGCCCACAAGGCCGCTCGAATACAATACCATCCAATGTCATAAAGAACTCCACCCCCAAGTTCTGGAACATAACGGTGCTGTTCGGGCGTATCTGACATCTGAATACTAAAGGCTGATACTACTCGCCGAAGTTTTCCTAAACGTCCCTCCTGGATCACCTTTTTCATATCTGCCGCTCGCGGCGTATGAGGCCACATAGTCCCATCTAAAAATTGCACTCCATTACTTCGACATGCCGCCAACATTTCGCGTGCTTCAATAGCGCTCATAGCTGTTGGCTTTTCACACAGAACATGTTTACCCGCCTCGGCGGCTTTGATGGTCCATTCTTTGTGTAGAGAAGGGGGCAGGGGAATGTACACTGCATCCACATCGGATCTCTGTAACGCAACGTCATAACCGGCGACGGCTTCCTGAGCATGGTGCTCCTCAAGCCAGGTCTGAGCTTTGCCCAATTCACGACTAGCGATTACGGCAAGTTCTGCGCCTTCCGCCTGATGGATAGCTCGACCGACTTTAGTTGCGATTTTCGCCGTGCCTAAAACCGCAAATCTAACCGTCTTCATTCTCTAATCCGTTCTACATGTCACTTTGGAAGGCAATTTAATGTCACTCAGTATAGTCCTCCGGGCATACGATTTCACCCAGTAGTCTCCGCCGGTACACCTATCCTTGAATTCCAGCCAGATGTTACAATGGCTCTGTTACAGTTTCCCTCCCAACCCGCCTGCCAACCGTCTGTTCTTGCCATGCTTCGGTTCTTAGTCTCGCTTCTAATCATTAGTGCCTGTGTATCTCTGCAGGCAGAGACCGTCACCGAAGCAATCGATCGCCATATAAGTGCGAGATGGGCAAAACAGCAGATCACGCCGACTGACACCGTTGACGATGCCTCATTCGCACGCCGTATCCACTTAAGCCTCATAGGCCGCCCTCCATTTGTTAGTGAATTGGATACGTTTTTAGCGGATGGCCGAGCGGGCAAGCGAGAGTACTTAGTTCAGCATTTACTCAGCAGTGACGCCTACGCAGTACACATGGCTCAAATTTTTGACTCTGTTCTCATGGGACGTAGAGGTGCCGGAGAGTACAAAAAGCGTAAAGATCAAGGCTGGCTTACGTACCTGCAAAGGCAATTCAAAGAGAATGTCTCATGGGAGACAACCGCACAGGAAATCCTGCTAGCAAGACCAACAACCGCATCGCGTAAAGGTAGCACCTGGTTCCTATTCGAACGCAAGGACGAACATCAAGTCATTGCCGAAGCCATCGCGCCCGCGTTCTTCGGAATTCGCATTGAGTGTGCTCAATGCCACGACCATCCGCTGGTGGATGAAATCAAGCAAGCACACTACTGGGGACTGACTGCCTTTTTCAATCGAGGTAAAAATCAAAACACCAAGCAGGGGCCACAGATTCAAGAGTCCGCTATAGGCGGTTTTTCTGACTTCTCGGATTTAATCGGCAATACACAGCCCAATGAACTTGTCTTTTTCAAAGCCGATAAGGTAGATGAAGCTCGCCCGAAAAAGGACGATAAGCCCGAAGACAAAGCTGAACTCTATAGGGATTCTGAAATCGAGGGACTTCCTCGAGTCCCTTTGTTCTCACGCCGTGCAGCTTTTGTTGATCAGGTGCTGACAGGCCATCCGTTACTTGCTACCGCTATGGTAAATAAACTTTGGGCCATCATGCTGGGACGAGGATTAGTCGATCCGGTTGATGAGATTGACTCTCTCCATCCCCCTAGCCACCCTCAATTACTCGAATATTTATCCCAACAATTTCGGGACTCCAATTATGACGTCAAGGCACTAATAAAAGCAATCGCCCTCAGCACGCCCTATCAACTAAGTTCGAATCAACCTGCTGAAATCTATGACCCAGCCACGTTTGCCTGGTTCCAACCTCAATCGCTGACAGCCGAAGTCATGGTGCAGTCCTTAAATAGTGTTGTGAGACACATCCCGAATAACGAACTTGGAGTACTAAATCAGTTCCGCAGACATTTCCCCGAGGTTTTACAATCTAAAACGAATACAGGATTAGACGACGCGATGTTCCTTTCGAACAACGCCGAATTCAACCAATTCCTGACCGAAAGCAATGCTCCCGAACATCTGGTACCAAGCATGCTGAAATTGGACTCTAACGAAAAACGCATTAGCCTATTATTTCGTTCAGCCTTTTCTCGTCTTCCGGACGCTGACGAACTGACCGAAATAAATTCCTATCTCAATCAACGTCAGGACAACCTGACTGCGGCTCTACATCAGGTAGTCTGGGCCGTGGTTACCAGTGCTGAGTTCCGATTTAATCACTAAGCCAATGATGAAAAGACACAAACGAGATTGCGGTACTCCGGAGCATAGTATGCACCGACGCCTGTTCCTACAGGGATCCATGGCAGCATCCACCGCCTCTGTCGCAAGCTTTAATGGCCTCTTTTCCATTCCAGCACTGGCAGAACAGGTACAACAAAAACAAAAAAAGGTCATCCTATTGTGGTTGTGCGGAGCTCCAAGCCAATTCGAAACATGGGATCCCAAGCCAGGAACTTCGACGGGCGGCCCCTTTGGAGCTATCCAAACTAAACTTCCGGGAGTCATGCTTGGTGAAATGATGCCCAAGACGGCGTCCCTGTTAGACAAAACCGCCATCATTCGTTCTATGTCCACAGGCCCCGAAGCTCACTTCCAAGGTATCGATTGCCTCACCAGAGGAGATACTCCTCGCCCTCCATTCACCCGACCTATCCTGGGCTCTGTCATCGCCGAACAACTTGGGCAACTCGACAGCCCCGTACCTCAGTTCGTCCTGCTCGATCCATGCCCGGAGGGCAACGAATTCAAGAGTTTCAAAGCCGGGAACTGGGCTGGCTGGCTGGGCGCCGAATATGCTCCAGTACGAGGTGGTAAGGGCTATAGCATTCAGAACACTGCCCTCCCTGACAGCCTCAATGAATTGGCTCATCATGACCGCGAGCAATTACGCCGTTTTCTCAGTAGGAAATTCCTCAACGAAACTCGAAGTGAATCGGCCAAAGGTTATAACACTGTTTTCAATCGTGTAAAAGGGCTGATGAGTGCCGCCGATTTATTTGATCTGGATCGCTTACCCGAAAAAGAGCGGTTGAGATACGGTCCTGGCGCCTTTGGACAGCATACGCTCATGGCTAGGAATCTGATTGAGAATGGCTCAACTTTTGTCATGGTAGCCAATGGGATGCCTTGGGATTGCCATGTTCTAAACCACGAAATCTATCAAATGCTCGTACCGGAATTGGACAATGTGTTCTATCAACTGGTCACCGACCTGGAGGACCGTGGCATGCTGGAGGATACGTTGGTCATAGCCATGGGGGAATTCGGACGTACGCCCTGGCTTAATGCAGCGCGCGGACGCGACCATTACCCCAAAGCCTGGAGCATGATCATGGCCGGAGGTGGGATCAAGGGGGGCGTCGTGCATGGTGCAACTGACGAACTGGGGATCGCCGTCAAAGATGGTAAGGTCAATAATCGCAACCTCTTCGCTACGTTCTTTAGCGTTCTGGGGATTGACCCACACGAACAGTACAATCTGCCAGGCTTGCCAACCTTCCATCGAGTCGAAGATAACGCTGCTCCTATCGAGGAGGTATTAAGCTAATGGCCACCCTCAACGACGACTCTGCCGACGCAACCAAAGTTACACTGAGCGATCAGGCTTTCAAAATCCAACTTCCGACATTAGTCCTTGGTGCAACTTGTACTAAGGATGGCAAGACCATCTACGCAAGCTGTGTTGATGGCGTATATCGCGTCAACACGGACGACAAGTCACACGAGAAACTTTACTCCCATGACAGCTATGCCAGCGGGGCCGTATATAGTGAACAATACAACCTGCTCATTACAGCAGGCTATGACGGCAACCTCATTTGGTATGATCTCGTAAAGAAAGAGATCATCCGCAAAATACCCGCTCATAATTTCTGGTCTTGGAAAATGGCGATTTCTTCAGATCATTCGATGGTTGCTAGTGTGAGCGGGCAATATTTGGCCGGAGATTTCGACTATCGACCTAAGCCGGCGGATGAGCCAACTGTAAAGGTCTATGACACTCAAACTGGCGAATGCCTGCACGCATTTGATCACCTACCATCTGTCCAATCGGTTGCATTCTCACATGACGGTCAGCATCTTGCCGCAGGCAATTTAATGGGCGGCATCCGGGTTTGGGATTTAGAGACCGGTGAACTTGCCGCTGACTGGACTGACGAAGGCTTTACAAGCTGGGGCATCATTAAAAGCCATTGCTACATTGGCGGCATCTACGGACTGGCCTTCACCCGGGACAACAGCGATGTGCTGGCAACCGGCTTTGGTCCAATGCGAGACCCCATGGCGGGCAATGGCAAGCAATTGTGGCAACGATGGCGTTGGAATCAGGATGTGCCCGAAAAAGTGGCTGAAAAGCAACAGGGAAGCGGGCTAATGGAGTCGATCCAAATGCACGCCTCTGAAGAATTCTTTGTAATGGCTGGTCGTTTGCGTGATGGAGACGCAAACATTTCGCTGTTCAGTACTGCTACCAATGAACGAATCGCGCACGCTAAAGTCGGATTCCGAATCACCGAAGCAATTTTCCCTCACGAAAATCCCAAACTCATCGTGGTTGGCGGGTCAGGGCAACCACGCAACGCCGACGGCAACTTCCCCAACTGGGGACACATCCATATCTATGAACTAACTTTTTAGAGTTTTTCGCGCCTATTGTATCCCACACTCTGCACCATCTAATAAGTACTAGCTCCTATTGAACACCTCCATCATTTAGAAACAAATCGGCAAACAATATGGCACAAGACGATTTCAACTCCGAAATTACCAGACTTAATGCCATTGATTCGAGCTATGACCGCCGTCGAGAAATGGAGGCAATGCCCGCCGATGCCGTATACGAAACTCGACTGACTATCGACAAACTGGAACGGACTTATGGGTACATCCGTGAAGAGGGATTTCGTGACGGGCAAACTGTGATCGGAACAATCTCCGGTACCAACCAGGAAGTTAAGATCTCGCTTTTGCAGTCACTTAACGACGAGATTGAACACTGGGATGAAGGAGATAGTGTTTCGGTAATCGTGAACTTCCATGACTACGACACCGCATACAACCGGTACCATCTGCTGGGACGATCGCTCGGTAAAAATACCGATTCTCCCCCTAATGTTGAAATAATTGATGAGCCTACCGAAGCACTGAGCGAAGACTCAAACGAGATTCCAAGCGAAGAACGACTTGAAGAACCTACCAACAATCCGGCTGAGCCCTTAGCTGATAGACAAGCTAGTTCCACAGACCTCACAGCCTCCGATTCACCGACAAATACGCAGGAAACTCCTGAATCCAAAAGCCTTGAGACAAACCAAACATCCCCGGAGGTTACTGAAGAGTCGACGGCAGAAACCACATTTGAGCAAGTCGTCGAGCCTGAGCCTGAACCTGAACCTGAACCTGAGAAGGAATCTGCGATCGCACTGGCCATACCTGAATCTATCCCGCCGGAAATCGCAAACACCTCGAACGGGCTTGCCGATCAGACTCTGCCACAGCTAACAACGGTTGGTGAATTCGATCATCTTGACGTCGATGAATCGAGTTTGTCTCTACCCCCTGCTGCCATCGCATCTGCCGGAGAAGCCACTACAGGCAAACTCAAAAAGCGAAAACCTACAAAGTCAAAGCCAAAACGGCAAAACACTCAATCAAAGACAAAGCGAAGAATCGTTCGAAAGGTCAAGAAGTTACCTACCGGCAGTCTCATCTTAGTCATTATTCTTGCGGCAGCGGCAGTGATCCTGATCCCTCAACTGAACTTTTCCCAAAATGACAATCAAGTCAAGCAACGAGTGGAATATCAACCTCAAACACTCACAATCGACCCAATTTATCGACAAGAACTGCCGGTCACGGATCCCGATTTGGTTAGCCTGGGGTATACGACGTCACGTCCCTTTTGGACTGACAAAGATTTCTGGCCGGACGTTCCACCCTTGCGGATCGTCTCCACCAAATTGGTGCAAGGTCGGGCAGCAAGCCTTACATTCCATCCTCATGACAAAGTAATGGTGTATTTTGGGCTTACGTCAATAGCGGGGATTCAACTGACCGACCAGGCCGAGTTCAAATTCCCAGAGGAAATTCGCAATATGGCGGGGACAGCCTCCTTCTCAAGCGATGGCAAGCAACTCCTCGTGTTCACTAACGGAGATTCAAGAAAACTCTGGATCTACGACTGGCCAATTACAGAACAATCCAAAGCAATATTCACCGCGGATTGCAATACAGACGTTGACGGTCTGATTTTCTCACCTTTCACTGATTCAAAAGCAATTTCTCTGAAGCAGTCCCACAGCGTTGCTCTGCATGACCTGGACATTCCTGACGCGAAGACAAATAACTCTGACGCCCCAGTTACCACTGTCTTAAATGATGGTACTCCACTGTCAACCATCAATCCCACATTCGCTGGAAACGACCTGTTAGTCAACATCACCGATAGCCAACTTTCCGCCGTCAACCAGTTAAACCAAGAAGCTTATCGCTCCAATCCAAATGCGATGCAATTCCGAACTCAGTCGAGCCAACCCAGGTTCCAATTCATCATCACCACTCATGCTGACAAACAAATCCGTGTGTACCACTCCGACTATCCTCGCCCCGTGTGGGCCATTAGTGGGTTTATTAAACCACCTAAATACGCGCAAATGGCCTCTAATGGAACGCACATGGCAGTCATTCCGGACACCCAAAAACCAACTATTCTGATTATCAACTTCCGCACAGGCGAATTGACAATGAGACTTCTCTCAAAAGAGAAAGAGGCGTTTCAACGATGTGAATTCACTCCGGATCTGTCTTATCTAACAGCAACCACGGTCGATCACAAGTTGATCATTTGGCCGGTGAATCCTGAGTGGGTCACCCATGCCCCCACTCAGCCAGACGTCAATGATGCTAACACGAATCTCAATGCTACCCTGCAGTAGACAATCACTTTCATTTCCTTTCGAGATGTGAGTGATTAAACTAACAATATGGCTCCAGATATCACATCCATCTTGCAGGAACTCGATTCGATCGATTCATCATACGATCGACGACGTAAAATTGAGAATCTCGCCAAAGACTCACTTTTCACGATCGCCGTAGTGGCCTCTGAAGTCGACCGAAATTACAGCTACGTACGTGAAGACGGCTATCGTGATGGATACTCCATTCTAGGTACGGTAAACAGTGTCTCATCAGCAGTTAAAATCCTACTACCGACTGCACTTAATGAACAAGCGACCAATTGGAGTGCCGGGGATTCTATTTCACTTGTCGTCAAAGTATACGACTGGGACAGTGCTTACAAACACTTCAAATTGCTAGCCACCGAAGTCGCAAGCGATACTGCGCCATCGCCCCCAGCCACAAGTACGCCACCAGAAGTTACTTCACCTTCACCAGCGAAAGTGGAGACGCCCACTCCAGCCGAACCAACGTCAACAACTCCAGTTCCCTCAAAAGCTCCTTCTCCTCCGACTGCTACTCCCCCAACACCACCTAAACAGCCTATCGTCGAGTCCACGCAAACTACGGAACCAAGACCGGAATCTGTCAGAAAACCGGCCCCCGAACCAGAAGCCAAACCTGCTCCCAATCTAAAGAAAGTTGAACGTCCCAAAGCAAAACGCTCTCGTGCAAACCCCCAGACACCGAAGGCGACACGGGCTCCGGAACAAAACTCGACAAATCAGCAGCAGGCTAACACAACGCAAGCTCAGCCGCCAGTTAAACCGCAAGCTCAACCTACCGCCTATAACAAAACGCCTGTCAGCTTAAAGCAATATAATCCTCCGACACTCAAAGGTGTACCAACACGCCGAAATACACCGACGTTTGGGGGACGCACAAAACCAATGCAGCCCCTGATGCAGTCACAACGCTTTACATCGGCCCCAACAAATCCTTTTGAAATCGTCCAGGGCCAATATAAAAAACCGCTCATTCTAGGCTTAAAGATTTTCGGCGGGATATTTGCCGGATTCCTTCTCTTGATTTGCGTTTGCTGCGGGCTACTCTCTAGCTAACACCTTGATCACTTGGCCTGCTTGATGAATTCCACCAAGTCAGCGACCTGTTGTGCAGTTAGATCTTTAACCTGCAAATCCGGCATCAGGGACTTATCCTGCCGTTCCACGAAATCAACTTCAGCGGCTGGGATAGCGGTTTGCTTCCCTTGTGCATCCAAGATTACAAGTTGCTTTCCGTTTCTTTCTTTAACGACGCCTGAAAAGACTTTTCCACCCGTTGTTTCGACAACATAGGACGCATACTTCGCCTCGATTTTAGCCGAGGGACGAACAATACTTTCAAGAATCTCTTCGCGTCCCAAACGCTTGGCAATATCCTCGAGAGACGGTCCAACCGGCTTGCCATCAGTCCCGATCTGATGACAATTCTTACACTGAATACCCTGCGTACTTAAAAACAACTTGCGACCGTTTTCTGAGTCCCCTTGAAGTTTGATGATTTGCGACGAATCAAAATTGGTTCCCAGAGTTTGCGGTAATAACGCAGGATCAATGAATGGTTTATAGAGCCCGAGCTCCAGCGGCGGCTCCTGACCGGTTGCCTTTTGGCGAATTGCTAAAAGCGATTGCTGTCGAGCACTAGACAAAGCATCTAAAGCCATTGCCAATGCCTTCGACACCGGTTGGTTACCTCTCTGATTCACAACATCGACATCGACTGCAAATACAAGTTCTCCAGCTTCAGGAGAATCCAGTTCGTCAATCCATTGCCTTATCAAATCAATTGTCTGTGCGTCAGGAGTCTGAGCTCCCAGATGAGGCATGTGCCCAAGTCCTGTCGTCGTTAGACGATACAACAGGACCGAGCCTGATGGGTCACCAGCAGATACAATCCTCGCATCCTGGATCCCTAAACTACCTCTCGTTGGCCGGTGGTTAACCAATTTCATTGCATCCCACTCCGTTTGAAAACGGAGATCAATGGTTGCATTTCCGCCCCCTCCTGGCTGATGGCAGTGTGCACAATTGGCTGCTAGATACGACTTTACAATCTGCGCCTTGTCTCCATCACGACCATAGTGAAATGATGGCAATCCCTCTTTCAAGCCTGCAAGCTTGTGAGCATTCTCTTTTCCACCAACCGGATTCACCAATTGAATAACTCCATCTTCGATTAGTGAATGTAATGCGATATCGTGTTTCGCACCGGTACCAGCCGTAAGTCCATTCAATTGGGGCAAGACAAATCCCAGTACCGTGGAGCGGCTGTTGTGACAAGTTACACACTCATTGCGACTGTGATACCGCCATTCAATCTCCCGTGTTCCTTTGAAAGCCAATGGATCATCAATCATCACGTTGCGAATCGCACCTTTGGAAGGAACCAAATCTGCATCGGACTGGTCTTCCCGCCAGGCGTAGGTATAGAACTGCCATTGTTTATTCTCAAGGAACATGACTTGAGTCTCCAGACGAGTAAGTTCCTCTGCTCCGGCTTTCTGAAGATACAGCGTCTTGGCTAGTGTTGTTCCTTCGGGATAGAGCATCGTCCCGTTTCTTTGAAGCATGACATTTTCTTCACCTTGCAGAGCAATGACTCGATCCCCGATCGCTCCATCGGACCATTGTGGCTGTGCAATTGCATACTCAAATACACCTGACGCCGGAGTCACCTCAGCATTAAACAAGCCAGTTTCGCTAATCTTAAGCGGAAAAGCGGACGGATCGACATCAATCTTATTGCCTTCAAGCTTGTAGATACCACCCGCATAATCAAGTACCAATAACTCACCACTGGAATCTTCTCCAAAGGCGATGACTTTAACTGTCGATCTGGCAATTTCCTGCAACGAAGTGAGTTCATTCCCTTCATTGGTTAACGCCCACAGAATTCCTGTCACATAATCTCCGTAAACATATTTCCCTTGAAGTCCTTCATGCTTCCCACGGTAAACGAAGCCCCCGGTAATAGAACGTGACTCCGAATGATGGTGAGCAGCAACGGCTGGAATGACAGGTCCTGGGCCGATCTTTAGGTCGGTACGAACTGGCTGAGGTCCTTCCATGACGCTCCACCCATAATTCCCACCACTGACTACACGGAACACCATTTCCCACAGTTCCCAGCCAACATCACCAACCCAAAGTTCACCTGTCTGCTGGTCAAAACTCATTCTCCAGGGATTTCTAAACCCAAAGGCAAAGATTTCGTGGCGAGCCTCTTCCATGGAAACAAACGGATTGTCGTCCGGAATTGTATAAGGGGATTTTGCTGACGTATTGGAAACATCCAAACGCAGAATACAGCTCAACAAATCGTCGACTCCCTGCCCAGTGTTGTTTCCGTCAGGTGGAGAAGGGGCCGCAGCGTCACCTGTAGAAATGTATAACATCCCGTCCGGGCCGAATTTTAAACAGCCTCCGTTATGCCCCCCCGAACGCCAGCGTATAATCTCCACTTCACTCTCAGGATTAATTGTCGGTGGACTTTCTGATCGCATTCGAAATCTGGCAACTCGAGTCCCCTCCTCCAGATTGGGACCATCGATAAACGTCAAATAGACGAATCGATTCTCTTTGAAATTAGGGTCGAATGTAAATCCATAAGCGGCGGCTGCGCCAAAAGCCTCGTTCAGGTCAATCACTAGATCGGCTTGCTGCACACCATGATTAGATTGCTCAAAGCTAAACAGCTTGCCTTTCTGTTCAAGCACATACAACCGCCCGTCATTCGGCCCACTGGTGATTAACACTGGATTATCAAATGACAGACCATCATAGGATCGAACCAACGTGTATGGACTGGGCTTATCCGGGCTTCCTGTCAGCTTGCTTTCTTTCCAGACATCTCTGGCCAAAGAGGAACTACCAACCAGTAGCATCAACGTCAAAGTCAGTACGGATCTTACGAGCATTTTCTATATCCTGAAATTGTTACAATCTGTACTGTCATATTGTAACACTTTCATCTTACCGTTCACCAATGATGGTCAGGACGGCAAGTTCAGTTCAAGCTCGTCGGCAATCTTGAGACCAGATCTGTCTTCAACTGCTTCGCGATCGATCAGTTCGAGTTCAGTCACAAAGCTGTCTATGGTTCGCTGAATCTCACCGGGCGTGTCATTCCAATTCTCCGGAGCCGCCAGCCTTTCTTCATTTTGATCAATCGTCCGAAGCCAATCTTCATCACCTTCCATTCGATCATCAACCAGTCCAGGCCAAAACTCACCTTCAGCTTGAGCCTCGCCTTCTAGAAAAGTATTTAGTTCATTGATTACTACAAGTGCATCGAGAGGTGAAAACTGGTTATCCCGGCTAGCGTCCCAAAACGGAGCTTGCATGCCGTGCTCTCGCTCAGTCGGCAGCGCACCACCTTCTCCCGCATTTAGGCGATTGATCACAGAAAGAGCATCCATTGGAACCAATTGACCATCGTCATTGATATCACCGGGGCTACTTCCGTTAAACCAAAGGTAATCGGTGACCATTTCAATCGTGACCTGATAGGCATCCGTTGTCACGGTACCATCGGTTACTTTGTATTCAAAAGAATCGACACGATTAAAATTCGTGTTGGGCACATACTCGAACGCTCCACCATCCCGAAGTAGCAAAGTGCCGTACTCAGGCGGGGTAACCTGAGTAAACGTCAGCCGATTTACATCCGGATCGTCGACCAAACTGAACAGATCGCTATCAAACCCTGGATCCAACGTCTGATTATCTCTAAGTTCATAGACTCCATTGGAGGCAATCGGTTCGTCATTGACTTGATTAACAACGACCGCGAACTCTTCAATGTAAAACTGATTGTCCTCGAGTGTATCTAAATCCTGATCATACCCAGAGTCCATCAACTGAAGTACGATGGAACTCGAGCCATTGGCGTGCTCTGGAAAGCTCAATTCCAGACGTCCTGTCGATGCACTATTATCATGCGTGAGTTCGTAATCCAACAAATCGTCATTCGATATAAATACATCTATCATGAATTGCTGAGATTCATCTATTCCTGAACTCAACCCAGTCAGATCCAAAACGACATCACCACTATCCTCGTCCAATTCGATATCTTCGACCGCTTCTATGGTTGGCGGCATGTCCGTGGGTGCCAAACTAAGATAGTAGTGTCCCATTGAACCGGGCATGGCACCTTCGCCAGTATTTGGGTCGTAATTAACGTCCCCTTCGTGATAGCCACTCACCCCAAAGTAATACGTCTCACCACCGGTAAATTCGTAGTGCAGAAAACTGCCTAATCCACCATAAGGATCATCATCGTTCTGTGCGAGTTCTGCTCCCTGACTATCAAACAATCTCAGGACAGTATCAGCACTCCATGCCTGCGAACTGTCCGTCCAGACCATATAGTCTCCGGATTCAGTTGGAGCAAAGCGATATAGGTCGACATCTTCCGCTGTTAATACGAACGTATCGTCGTAGCCAATCTCGGCCGATCGTACATCTCCGACCGCCAGGTCGAGTATCCCTTGGTGGGTTAGCTTGTCATCAGTGAGCATTTCATAGGCACCAGCATCAAATTGATCCCATTTCATTTGGTAGTAACCAGTATCGCCCGGAACAGCATCACCAATTAAGAAAGGGTCGAAGGCTTGGTTCCCCAACCCGCTCACAGCAAAATAAACGGTTTCACCAGCTGTACTAGCCAGGTGGATTTTGGAATCCCAACTACCATCCTGTACAAAATCCCAATCACGCTGCGCGATATAGTTTCCGGCCGAATCAAATACCGTAATAACACTATCCAAATCGTCCTCGTTGTCCTCAAGCACATAGGAATCTACATCAAACTCCAACACGCCGGAGATAGTAGGCGTCACCGAATAGAAATCAATATCTTTCTCGCTAACTTCAACCCAATCTCCTAACACAGAATCCCAATCAAAATAGATCAGCTCTTCATACCATGTGTTCGCATCGGGCAGTGGCATAGCCTGATTGATATTTCCGGTTAAGTCCTTGGAGATGAACTCGAATTCAACTTCGTAGAATCCACCATAAGTCGTTCGACGTCCATCAACACTCATGGGGTTATAACTGTGATTGCGCTGACCCGAAACTCCGAAATAAAGTACTTGACCTTGTTCGAGGTCGGTTCCCATAACAAAGCTATCGAGTGTATGACCATCGAAATACTGGCGATCAGTGGGATGTTCAAAGATATAGCCCGGATAGTAACCGTCAACAAACTCCAGAGGATTGCCAAATTCATCCACTTGTAAATCGTCGTCACTATAAACCAATTCATTTCCATCAGCGTCAAATACACGCAGAAAGGAATCGACGTATCCCTCTAAATACGGAGTGTCGATATCAACCAATACTTTACCGTCGTCCGGAACCACCAAGCGGAACAAGTCTACATCCTGTGTACCTACATGCGTTCCATAGTCCTGTCCGATCAAGCCCTGAAACGACGTTTCTCCCTGATTGAAGCTCACTTGGACAGCTGTATCCAGAAAGCCATTTAAGTCGTCATTCGCCCAGCTAAAAGCGAGTTTATAATGCCCTCGATCGGCCGAAGTCCCCGACCCCGGGTGCAGTGGTGAATACGTATCGTTCCCTGAACCGCTGACTCCCACGTAATACACGCCAACTGGAAGCGCTGCTTCTAAATGTGAGAAGGTTGTATCGTCATAATTGTCATTCGCTGCCAGTGGTGTCCCGTTTGAATCAAAAAGTCGTAGAAGAGTATCAGCGGGTTCGCGATTCCCCCAGGCTTCGGT